>OJZA01000003.1_pt1 | contig 142735 bp, 148 predicted proteins | sample 1614311 | NCBI WGS metagenome assembly OJZA01 (sample SAMN04436923, study PRJEB24849) | human gut metagenome | biome: human gut; feature: NICU; material: stool | host: Homo sapiens | place: USA: Saint Louis, MO | collected 2012-05-20
CTGGGTTCAGGTTACAACACGATGATCTCACATCTCGGACTTATTCGCACCTTCCCTAAGATTGCTTCTTAGCTGAGCATCTCCCAGAACAGGAATTGCCTTACTCAACTGGTCATAGGCGAACTTTTCAGGCTCAATACCTGCAGCCGCCAGCAGGTTCAGTAATTCGGCCTGTACCACGTTAAACCAGTCTGCACCCGGCCAGCTTATCCCGCCCTGTTGTTGACTTTCGCCAAACCAACGTGGAGTCATGGACTGCTGTTCTTTCGGCTCCGGCATCTCCGGTACGCCGCTGGTGTTGTCGAGATGATACATGACGACTCCTTACGGCTTCTCAGGCCAGACAATATCGGTGGCAGAGGTATCCACGCGGCTTATCGCAAGGCGGTATTCTTCCCAGCGTGCAAGCTGCGTAGTTTCATCGTCAGTGGCCTGTCCGCTGCTGACGGCATAGCTCAGCAGTGAAATCTGCTCGGACGCGGCAGACTGCAGCTTAGCCTTCTGACGGTCAGCCTGAGCGGTGAGATAAACCCGTTCAGCGGCGGTGTCTTTAACCCAGGCTGAGCCGTCCCATTCATCAAACTGGCCTGGCATCTTGAGGGTATAACCGTCAGGAACGGGGCCAACCTCCAGAATGGTGGTTGATTCGCGGGTTTCGGTATTCCAGGCAAGCTGGCCGCGCAGGTCTTTGAGGTAAATCCACTCTGTCCCGTTCCAGCGGGTGACGAACGTCGGCTTGTCTTCTGGCGGGGCCACGAAGGTGCATCCTTCCGGGAGGGGAAACCACGCATCTGAAATGTCGTGCTTAGTCCCGTTGCTCTCGTAATAAAGCTGACCGGTCCTATCTTCAATCTGCGACCACTGGCCATTTGTGAACAGCAGAACGTAACCGGCATCAGCGACCGGCGGCTCAATCGTAACGGCCCATTCAGGCAGGGATTCACTCAGTGCGGAAATAACAAAACCGGTGCCGTGAATATTCCAGTAACGGGTCCCGCGAATATCGTCCACATATTCCCATACACCATTTTTAAATATACCGGTCTGGCCTTTATCCGGCTCACAGGGAATATGCGTGGTATTAACGGGTAAGCCAGTGCCTGCCGGAATGGTCATAAAGACGGAGCCAATAAAAACACCATCGGTGTCGTACTGATAAAGCCAGATGGCCTGCGGGCTTTGAGAGAATTCAAATGACATTACGCTAACCTCACTATGGCGTTAAAGGCGATATTTTTGACGGTGTTTTCGATATTGCCGGTGCTGGCCACCGTAGCCGTATGAGCATGGGGCCCGATGTAGAGCGTGTGATGGTGCGCCGGGGCGGTGCTGGTGTTGTTGCGCGTGCGGCGGGAGTCGTTGTCGGAGCCGACAACATAATTATCATCCCACACGTCACCAGGTGCCAGCATTCCGCCCTGGTGAAAGTGCTCGTTATCGTCGCTGGTCGGTTTGGTGCCGAGATCGGTACTGTCAATAGTCACTCCGTGGGCGTGAAGCTTCACGCCATCGACTTCGTAAGACAGCAGCGCACGCCCGGAGGCAGGCAAAAACTTGATGGTCTGGCCGCGCATGTCCGGCAGAACGCCGGAGGGATACGCTACAGCAAGGCGCGGATACGCCGTTTTATCGAAGCTCTGACCCAGCATCAGCATAAAGCCGGTCGGCGCGGTCGCCCCCGGCCACGCAAAAGGAATACCCGGCGGCAGCATATAGTCCGAGGAGAAAATACGGATGGCCTGAGCAAACTGGTCCAGTGCATTCTTATTCGGCGTGATATTAGCCAGCGCCAGCACGTTCAGCATTTCCGCCTGAATGGCATTAAACCAGTCCGCGCCCGGATAACTCGGCTGAATACCGTCGCCGCCTTCGGTAAACCAGCGGCGCTCGGTAAATAACACCGGATGAATGGCGGGCATATCAGGAACGGAAGAGGCATTATCCAGGTGATACATAATTAAACCTCGTAAAGAAAATCATAATCGTGCCCGGCCAGCCGGTAACGACGTAAAAAACATTCCAGTATCTGCGCCTGCAGGCTGATTAACGGCGTCAGGACGTTGCTGATACTGCGAAAGCGGATCATCGGCATATCCGTGACCGTCACCTGCAGCAGGTAGCGGTATTTGTGGGAATAAATCGGATACATGATGTTGCGCATAACGTGATGCGGCAGGATTTCGGTCACCTGAATGGTGAAGCCCAGCGCATCCTTCACGGCCTGCTCAATCTGCCAGGTGGCCAGCCCGCCCTTGCGGTGGTACTTCTCCACCACGGCGTCACGACGGCGGTCGAAGCCGTCAGGGATGGCGTTACAGTCTGGCAGGCCGAGATAGTCCTCCCAGTCGGCCAGCAGCAGGTCGGTGGTCTCCGGGCGCATCTCGGTGACCAGCAAATCCGCGTTCGCCTCCGCCAGTTGCAGGCGGGCACTGAAGCCCCGGAGCAGCGACGTCAGCGCTGCCGTCTGGTCGCGCGGCCACGCTTTACCGCGCGGCATCAGCTGCTGCAGGACGTCCTGCCAGTCCTCTACACGATGAGCCATGTGATAGCCCCCAGCGTTAACAGCTCGTAGTTCTCGCTGGCCTGACTGGTGGTGAGGTCCAGATCATAGTCGGTGACACCCGTCGATGAGCCGATGGCCGTGCGGATGGCAGAAAGCTTCAATGTGTCACCCGGCGAGACCGAACGGAACAGCGCCTGCAGGCTCAGGGTGACCGCAGAACGGATGGCGGCGGTGTCCGGGATGACGCGGATATTCAGCGGTACCGGCTTGAGCGTCAGCGGAATGGGCCAGACCTCGATACCGCCGGGCTTGCCGACGTAGGTTCCCGTAGCCGGGTCCTGATGGCGAAAAATGTACGCCTGCATCGCCTCGCGGTCGGTGCCGGTCGGGATAATGTCAGTGCGCTGGTCGTAGACCCACGCAAGGCCCACCGTTCCCAGCCCGTGCCAGCAGTCAAAGGCCCATGCCCGGCTGATGCCCGGCAGTTCGGTGGCCCAGATAACGTAATCATGCAGAGCGCCGCCGGTTGGCGGGTTGCGCTTACGGTACAGCAGACGGGTCAGCAGTTCGGCCACGGATTCGACGTCCGCGCCGCCGGAGATACCGGCATCCGCCACCACGCCATCACTGTTCACCCCGGCCACCGGGGAAATGAGGGTCAGGACGTCACCCGCCGTCAGGTTGCCGCTGAGGCCCGTTTCATCGGCCTGCACGGTGACGGTGATTTTGCCCGCTGACGGGTCGTTTGTGGCGTTGACGTGGTAGCGTACGCCTTCCTGCGTCTGCATCTCCGTATCGAGCGGCAGCGGTCGGGTGCCGGTGAATACCACCGGGCCGCTGGCATAGGATGCAGCCTTGCGTATCACGCCTTCATAGCGGGCGGTATCAATAATGGTTTCGTCGGCGGACTGCTCTGACGGGATAATCTGGTTTTTAATCCACGTCTGATAATCATAAACGTCGCGTAAAGCGCCGCTGAAAGCGGTATTTAACGCGCGTTCAACGCCGACAATCGGTAATTCCTGGTCGAGTTCAATCTCTAAATCCTGAATACCGGCGCGAATAAGCTGGCGGAGCGTCGGGACATTAAATGTAGCCATTTTCTACCGCCTCCCAGCGTTTCTTTATTTCGACGGTTAGCTCGGTTTTATCCGGGCGGGTGAGAATAATGGTTAATGCCAGCCAGTTAATACGGGGAATAGTCGCAGTGACCTGCGCATTTCGCGCATAGCCGTAACGCAATAATGGCTGCATGGCCAGACGGGCGTAATTCTCCGCGCGGAGCCTGACCTCTTCGGTCAGCTTTTCACGGTCAATCAGCCAGAGCTTTGAGCCCCATTCAAAATCGCTGAAGGAATTACCGCACCAGCCGCGACGGTCATCGGTGCCGTCGGGTATTTCGTCGCTGGTATCTGCACGCGCATCAGTAAACAGGCAGATATACACCAAAGAAACAAGGCCCTCGTCAAACGAAAGGCCATTGTGTTCAATCTCGATGTCGCCGCCAGCGGGCAGGAGCCAGTTTATTCTGATGGTCATAAGGGTTTAGTCGTATCAGCACCGTCGCCATCCTTATGAATATGGTCAAGGAAAGATTTTCCCTTAACCTGAATATCTTCACTGAAAGAAGTGGGGCCGGTGATATTTATCTGTTTACCGATAATGTCACAGCTCTCTTCGGCAACCACATTTACCGTCTTCCCTGTTATTTCAATCACGCCATTCTTTTTCAGGCGAATAGTATGGCCTTCCCGATGATAAAGAATAACGTCGCCTTCTTCACCGCCACGCGGGCGGCTCCCTTTATCCTCGACGGCGATGGCCACCAGACCGCCGCGACGGCCACCGACAGCAACGACAATCGCCTCCGAGCCCGCAGGCGGGACGCTGGAAAAGCCGTAGTTCTGGAAGCGCTCGACGTCGTCATTGGTCTCATCGGCCAGCGACTGCACCTGCAGGTTCTGCCGTCCGAGGCTGTCCGTCACAATGCGAACCAGCGCCCGGTCCACCATCAGGCGCAGACGGCGACTCATAGCCGCGATGGCGCGGGAGAAGTTGACCTCTTTCAGTCCCATGTGACCCCCACAGACGTTTTTGACTTCGCCTTTTTTCCCTTACCTTTAGCTTTCTGCTCAGGCATATCCAGCGACTCAGGCGGCACCAGCGTCAGCACGGTCAACCGCCCCTGATCGCCTTCCATAAAGGAAACCGTCTTAATCAGCCAGGTGACGTCGAGCTGCTGGATAGCATCGGTTACCTTAACCAGCCGGTTGGTCTGCCACAACGGACCGCTGACACCGTTCTCGCGCCAGCCCGCCACCGTGATTTCAGTGGTATTGGCTTCGCCCATCATGCGGGTCTTGTACCACTCCCCACGGGCGCTGGCACCGCCTACAGTCAGACTATCCTCGTTGACCAGAATCTTCGGACGATAGCGGGTGATCTCCGGGTCGCTGACCACGGTCTGGCGTCCACCGACCATCTTCACCGGCTGGTCGTCCCACGTCGCACCGCCCGCACTGGCAGAGCCTTTGACGATGTACTGGCTGGCACGCTCACGCCAGCTGAAGCGACCACGGGCGGCCAGAATATTGTCACCGAGGGTGAGCGACACTCCGGCCCGTTGGGTGGAAGCGCGGGTGATGACCAGCCGCCCGTAAGCGTCTGAGGTCACCAGAACGCCGCGCTGTTTGGCCAGCCGGTCGAGCAGTTCAAAGCCGGTTTCACCCTGTTCCAGGGTGATGCTGCCAAAGGCCTCGCCGGTGTCGATCTCGTTAATCACCTCGATGCCGTAGGGTTTGCAGATGGTGGCCGCAAGCTGCTCCAGCTTCAGACCTTTCCACTGGCCGGACTTATCGACCACCGAGCTGTCCACCAGATCGCCGGTCTTGTCGCGCCCCATCACGCGCAGGGAGACATTCTCCGAGTCATAGCTGGGAATGAAGTCGTCGATGTAGCCGGTCATGACGCGGTCGCTGCCGATGGAAACGGTGCAGGACTGGCCGGGCTTGATGGAGCGCGGCGCGGCAGATGACCATCGGGCGGTGACGGTCAGATCAAACTCGCCCGCCACGGACTCCAGCGAGCGGTTGATGGTCATATCCGTCCAGCCGCCCCAGACCTTGCCGTCAACGTTCAGGGTTAACTCTTCAGTCATTGCTGATGATCTCAATTGTCTGGGAAGGGATAATAAAGGAGGGATAGCGCAGCCGGTTGCGGGTCACCAGCTCATCCCGGTTCTCAGCGTCGCCGGTCTCGCGGTAGGCCAGCAGCATCACCGGCACTGTCCTGGCAGGCGTGACGCGGCGCAGCTCCGGCAGCTGGATACTGCGGATGCGAACATCATTGACCACGGCGAACCGCAGCTCGCGAAGGGATCGCCACAGCTCACGCAGACCGCTTTCGACGGCTTCTGCGGCGGTCTCGCCGAGACGCTCAGCCAGCTGGTCGCCGGTGTTCTGTGCATCCTGGCCGGTCTCGAAGGTCGCGGTGGCCACCGCTTCAGCCTGAGCGACCAGCGTGGAGATAATCACCAGACGTCTGAAGTCAACGATATTGGTCTCCATCGCCGCCGTGGTCTCCGGCGTCGATGCCGGTGTGACGCTGCTGGCAAAACCGGTATCAGTGTTCACGCTGATGTTATCGACAAGGGATTTGGTTGCAGACTGCGCCGCCCGGTCGCCTTCCCATTTGTCGCGCAGCTGGTCATAGACCCGCAGGGCGAACGGAGGCTCAGAGACCAAGTCCTTCATATCGCTGATGAGACCGGTGATATCGCGGATCATTTCGCCAGGTGCAGCAGCCACAATACCGGCGAGGTCCTTAAACCGGTTGAGGCGGTCCATCCACTCACTGAGCGCATCCGGCAGGGTCGGCAGGCTGGTGACAAAGCCCTCCATGTCCTCCAGAAGGGTGTCAACCATACTGCCGACGCCATCGAGCGCCGCGAAATAATCACCGCTGGCCAGCGCATCCTTGACCTTGTCAGCCGCACTGAGCGTGGTGGCGCTGGTGTCTTCGGTGCCGGACGGGAACAGCTGCTCGCCAGCCTCGTACACCTCAAAGGAAATGTAGACAATGCCGCCTTCTTCGGTGGATAGACGGTGTGTAACGCGGCCCACCTGAACCTTCTGAACGCCGAACCACGGATGCACCAGCTCACCGGGACCGGCGGTATTGAGCGCAGCCAGCAGGCGGTTCATCTGGTCGGTATAGTCGCTGCCGAGCAGGATCGCGTTAATCTGCTGCTGAGTCAGCACCGCGCCGTGGTCTTCCGTCCAGCCGACCTCTTTTTTGGGGTAGGCATGAGGGATAGCGCGACGGCCGCCAGCGCCCTCGACGTCACGGAAAAAGAAAGGTACACCCCGGAACGAGGCATCGCGGAGGTCTTCCCATTTTGCGGCCATCAGTCCTGCTCCACATTGCTGACGCCAGACTGAGCGCTCATGGTGACGCCGGGGGCATTGACCTTAACGCTGGTAACCTGAACCCGATCATCTTTAACAGAGACCTCGATACTGCCTTTCAGCTCAGGCTGTTGCAGGAACGGATAGCCAGGCTGGTTCTGGGGCTGCATTGAAGCCCACGGTGACGGGTCCTGATAGCCTTCAGGTGGCTTGAGCCAGTCCATGACGCGGGACCAGACAGAAGGTTCTTTGGCCCGGTCCTGAGCCCATTTGACCATGCTGGCTTTGTCATCATCGGTAATGTTTGGTTTTTCATCAAGAAATGGGATAGTTGCAGCCATCGGGCCGATCATCCAGGCAGATCCCAAAGCCGAATAAGCGCGCCCAGGAACACCTCGACCCGGAGGTTTTCCACCTCCGGGACCACCAATATCAGGACCTCCGCCCATACCAGCCGAGCCCATATTGACCACATAGACCGGCATCACGCCTGAGCCGAACACGTCTGAAACTCCTTTGGGGACGCCTTTAGACTTTCCGCCGCCGAACAAGTCCCATGCACCTTTACCCAACTGGAATGCTTTGCGGGCGGCGATAACACCACCGACCGCGATGGCAATATTCTTGCCGGTTTCCAGCCAATTCTGGACGGTCTTCTGATCCACTGAGTTAATCGCGTCTGCCAGCTCCTGCACTGGCTCAGCCAAGTTACCATTAGCGAACTTAAGCCAGGTCGTATTAAGGCTTTGTAGTGCAGATGTAAAGTCCTGGGCTGCATAAGTTGCATCTTTCTGTATGGATGCACCATCTGCTACAACAGCATTGTAACGGCGCAGGTTCTCCCGCCCTTTCTGACTGGAAACACCTGAAATAAGGTCGAGGCTGGTTTGAGTGAAGCCTACTTCCATCAGTTCGCCGAGCTGGCCTTTACCACTCTTTTTTCCCCCTCTTGCAGAGCCTTCAGACAACATCATGAGTATTTCAGGCAATGAATATTTCAGTTTGCCGTTTTTATCGGCGATATCGACTTTCTTTTTACGGAGAGCAGCCACAACCTTCGGGTTCTGGACCTCACGGATAAAGTTCTCAACTAATGTTGCCGCTGTATCACGGTTACCCGTTGCATCCATAGCCGATTCCATAACCACACCGACATCCTTGATTCCTTTTACGCCTCGGCCACCCGCAGCTGCATAAAGAGAAAGAGAAGGAACCGCTTTTTCGGCCAGGTCCTTTAGCTCATATGCACCTTCTTTACCTAGCCGGTTAAGCACATCCATAGCCAACGTGGAGTTTTTGTCGTCGTTGATACCATACTTCTGGAACTGCGCATAAAGAGCGCCGACAGACTCACCATTACTACCCGTACCAGCAATAGTTAATGCGGCAGACTTGAGGTTTTTGATACCGAACTCAATATCACCGGTCATCGCATTGACTGTTTCCAGGAAGCCGACAAGCTCTTTATCATCAATACGGGTTTTGATAGAGACGTCCTGCACATCACTGTAAATACTGGTAATTTGCTCCTTTGTTTTATCGGCAGAAATGCCCAGGCGGGTCAGTCGACGATCTGTTTCTGCGAAATTACGCAACATTGCACCACTGGCAAAACCTGCAATCATGCCGGTATAGCGATTACCAACTGCATCAATGGCACGACCCGCAGCGGCTGACGTGGCTTTAACCACGTTCATTGCCCGCTGATTGGTGCGGGCGAACTCGGACATATTGGCACCGTACTGGCGGGCTTTGGCGGTCAGGTTACCTGCAAGATTGATGAGTATTTCAGTGGTGAGGCGGTTTGCCATGTTGCTTCCTCAGCTGCTCTGTCAGGCGCAGCAGCTGCCGGAGAGGCAACTGCTGCAGGTAGGACATATCAAAACGTTGGGACAAATTGACGATGAGACTACTGAGCGCCGTCGCCAGCGGCATCAGGTCGCCCCCGGCCAGCAGTCTCCGTCACGAGGTCATCCATTTTGCTCGCGCTGCTGGACAGCAGCTCAAGGTCTTCAGGGTGGAAGCTGTAAAGCTGTTTAAGCGACAGCGGGCCGGGGATTTCACCCACCCAGAGAATTTGCTTACGCAGCAGTGCCAGCCCCATCAGCACTTCTGAGCAGTACGCCACCGCCTTACCGTTCTCCCCGATGACCACGCGCTCCGCCTCAAGCTGGGCGTCGATAACGTCTTTTGAGGTCAGCTCGCGAAAGGTAACTTCTTTGTAGAGGATCTCATCGTCAGTGCCTTTACCGGCGATGTAACCGTGTTTTAAGGTGATTTTCATCTCCGCCATGACTTACACCTTCACCAGTTTTTTGCCAAGGAAGTTGGCGCTGATGGTGCCCGCGTCTTCGTCCAGCGTGGCCGGTTCAGCGGTCGCCGCACCGGTCATCATGTAAGTCAGGCCGTTATCGCCCTCAAACATGATGGTCACGTTCTCCCAGTTACTGATTTCGACAACGTCCATATCCTCCGCCGCAGCAATGGTCATCTGGATCGAGGGACCCGCCATCTTGCCCGCCAGCCCCCAAACCTTACCGGCGCCCATATGCTGAGTGCGTGTTTTACCGCCCGGATTGAGGGTGGATTTTCCCGTGGTTTTGATTTCACGGCCGTTAGCACGAATGGCCGCCATACCCAGAATGCTCATAGTGACTCCTTAAAGTTTGTACTGGATAAGACCGGCCAGCACACGCAGCTGATTAACCAGGTTCGGATGGCAGATGAAGTTCAGGCGGTTTTTATCGTCGCCGTCGAGATACACATCCAGCGTGTCTTTGTAGTCGTCGAAGTCCTCAACCAGACCTGCCGGAATCAGCTCAGTCAGTGCGATATCCAGCAGCTCGGCGCGGGCAATCTTCGGTGTCATCACCGGCTGACCCGGATCAAGCAGGTCGAGCACATCATCCCCGGCCAGCTTGTGACGTGGATAGCGGTTGGTGAACCGGTTTTTGATGACGTAGCGGATACGCCCCAGCGTCGCTGGTGACTGCACGTCGAGGTACGACGTATCGGCGTCGCCATACTGGTTGACGCGGTACATCGTGATTTCACGCTCGATGCAGACGTTGTCGCTGGCGTCAACGTAATGGGTGGCGATGCCGTCATGCAGCAGCAGGTTGCGCTCCGGCATATCCCAGCGCACTGTCTTGACCGGCGGCAGGATGCCCGGTAGTACCAGCGTCTGCAGCGGACGGGCCGGGTCGTTGGCCAGATAATAGGACGCGATACCGCCGTAGGATGCCGCCCACAGCCAGTGCGGTTGCGGTGCGATGTTGGTCCCGATGCAGGAAATCAGCCAGTCATTGCGGGTTTCGCCAAAGGTGCCCGACTCGGCATGGGTGCCCCGGAATGCGGTCCAGAGCTGCGCCTCAATCATCCTGAGCGGTCCCCAGCGTTCGAGCAGTTCATCCCGGATGGTGTTCAGGCTCTGCGTATCGTTGAACGGGAACACAATATCGGTGTACCAGTCATCGCCCAGCGCCGCGACGACCGCTGCAATATCCGGGGTGCCGGTGCCGCCGGTAAAAGCGGTCAGGGCAACAGCAACGCCAGCCGGTGTCTGCTCGCCGGTGTAGTAGTTGAGACGGACGTCCATCGCATTGCCGGTCGCGCCTTGCCAGTTGGTGGTCAGGGTGACGATAGTGGTGGAGCCTGCTTTCAGCGCAGCTATGACCTGCGTGTCAGGCAGTTTGTTGACGGCGGTAATGATGGCGGAAGCGATATCTTCCGCAGTCGCGTCAGCGCTGACGCCGACCTGCACTGAGATACCGTTAACCAGCAGGGCCAGCGTACCTGCAGCGGTGGCCGGGCCGGTAATGGCCAGCTCTGCTTTTGCGGCAGCACCGGCGGCGATATCAGCCAGGCCCATCGCCCACACTTCGGTATAGCTGTTAGCCTTACGCAGGGTTTTGAGCATCCCGGCCAGCATGGAGCCTCTGCCGTAAAGCTGGTCAGCGGTGCCGTCGCTGGTGATGCGGTTTTGCGTCAGAACGGCAGCGGTGCCGGTCGCACTCTGCTGACCGATGACGATAATTTTGCGCGACTGCGCCGGGGCGCTGTCGAGCGCCTGAGAATTATCAATATCGATGTACACCAGCGGGACGCGGATATCAGCAGGAATATTACCCAGTGACGACATATCACTTCTCCTTTGCGGTTCGGGTCTGGCGGACTTCCGCCGGTTCGGTTACGGATTCCGCCTGGATATCGGTGATAACAACATCACCTTCAGCTTCGCGGCGATGCCACCATGCACTCATGAGGAGCGTTTCCCCTTCGGGACTGAGGCGCTGACCATCAGCTTTTCGCACCTGCAGCCCCGCGCGGGCGGGCTTGATATGTTTCTTCATCGTTACGGCTCTCTTACGTTAATAACGTCTTCAATCGGGGTGGTGCCATCGCCGACCTGCAGCGTGGCCCCCAGTCGCAGGAAGTCAGGGAGGGTGGCAAGGTCGATTTCATCATCCAGGCGGAACTCCTGTTCCCACGTCACGGCCCACATGGTCAGGCCCAGCTCGTTAAGCCCGCCGGAATAGATGTTGTCGGCGCTGACGGAGGTGGCCAGACGCTCGGCCTTCATGCCGTCAGGGGCCCCGCGCTGGACAATACGGCGCACCAGCTTACCGACCAGCACCTCGCAGCGGGTGTCGCGCGTATAGCCCCAGGCATCGGTGGCCATGACGTACGCCGCCCAGGTGATATCGCCGACGGTGCCGCCCGCCTGAGCGCGGATATTGCGCACCCGGAGTGCGGCCAGACGGATACAGCCATCGCGATCTGACAGCCAGGTTTTGACCTCAGCCGGGGTGCTGAACTGGCCGATATGGCGTTCAATCACGCTGACGCGGTCAGGCTTGTTTTGCTGAGGTTCGTTCAACAACTCCGGCTTCAGCCACGCCACGATGTTCTCAGCAGCGGAGACCGTGGAGCCAGTGGTCAGCAGGGACGGACGTTCATTACTCACGGTAATACCTCTTTCCAGAAGTCACCGATGACATGCATCAGCTCATCACTGTTTGCGTTGGACAGCCCGAGGTACTCGCGCTGCGGAATATTCATCTGGCGGGTATGAGAGCCCACGGTCTGCCAGACCGGATGCTTTAGGGCCCGGCCAAACGCCTGATGAATGAGACGCTTATGAGCGTTGACCGGGACGCTGCCTGCAAAACCGTCCTGGTGAACGCCGCTGTAGCTGAGCGGCGAACCGACGCGGACCCGGCCACGTTCGACGATGTACTGGATGCTGTCGAGCAGATCGCCATTCCCCTGCAGCAGGCTCTGATTCCCGCTGCGGGTCTTGCTGTATCCCTCGGACCATTCCTCCCAGCGTTCGCCAGCCGGTGAGGTTTTCTCGTCGCTGATGCGGCGGCGGGTCTGCGATTCCACGACAGCCCCGATGCTCTCCAGAAGCTCCTGCTGCAGCGAACTGTCGGAGAGCTTTTCGATGGCCAGACGCATCTGCTGCAGCTTCTCAGCACCGATGACCTCAACCGAAATCCCCATCACAGCACCCCTTTGAGGTTGTTCCGGGTGAACAGACGTTTGTTATCGGAGACAACAATCATCCTGCCGTTATCGGTCTCCGGGGCCGGAGTGTCGGTCGGCAGGCCGAGGTCACGGGTGCCGTTCGCCATCTCCTTCAGGGTCTGGATGGCGCTGTCGTAACGCTTCTGAATCAGGTCTGTTATCTGGTTGTCGCGCTCGGACAGCCAGTAAATGGCGATGGATACGGCTACCCGATGCAGCGGACGCGGAACGGTGGTGATATTCAGCGGCAGCTGATAGCGCTTTGACAGAAACGAGTTGATCTCCGCGTCAGCATCCTCAATGGCCGTGGCTATCTTCGTCTCGTCGAGCTGGTTCGTTGCCTTGTCGATGGCCATGTTCCAGACCAGCGAACCATCTGTGGCCAGCAGGTCATCACGGGTAACGTAAATACCCATCAGCCTTTCTCCGCTACCGTCTGCAGGACCGTCACCACCAGATGAGGCTCAGCTTTCAGGCGCTCTGCGGTTTCATGGCTGATGAAGCTTTCCACGACCACATCACCCTCCAGCGCGTTTGCCTCGTTATCACCATCGGGATCGTCGCTGACAAACACATGCACCGGCTCACGCGGCCAGAAGCGGCCACAGCGCCAGAACCCGCGCTCATGTCTGGCGTGAACCTCCAGCACCACCACATCATCGGTTGCAGGGGACGCGGTGATAAGGTTCTCACTTCCGCCACCGGCGGCCAGACCTTCGGGGGTCAGGTTTGTCTGTAATTCACGCTGTACGGAATTAAGGTGCTCCGCTGAAATGTGAATCGCAGGCGCAGAAATGCTGACGTTGTCCCCGGTCAGGGTAATGACGTCATCAGATGACGGAGGCGCACCAGCATCGCCAGGATTCAGGCTGACGGGGGACGCACCCACCGCAACGTAATGCCCTGGTAATGTGACTGACCGTTCAGCTCCCGGCAGGTCAGATGCATCAGCCTGTGCCACTTCCGGCGCTGAAACCTTGCCAGCGCGACCTTTAGCGCTTTGCTTACCCGTTGCTTTTTCTTTCGTTCCACTCACTGTTCCATCCTCTTTAAAGGTGGGTTACAGCGGGTTTAACGCCCGCTGTAACGGTTTTAAAACGCAGACTGACGATTACGCCGGGGTAGTGATAAACGGGCTGTCGACGATTTCCACATCCTTGTAATAGATGTTGGAGTTACCACCATCGACCAGCATAGCGTCGATGATCTTCTTCGCAGCGGCGCGGTTGTTGGGACCCACGACGAGCGTGGTCGGGCGGATACCCAGCGGCGAACCGGAATCACGCTTCATGCCCTGCAGCACCTTCACCGCAGCTTCATAGTTGGCGACAGTCAGCGGTGCGCGTGACCCGCAGGCGGTCTGCCAGAAGCCAAAGCCGACGTTGCAGCGGCCGTCCACGCCATACAGGAACTCATTGTTCTTGAAGGTGTGTTCGCTGCTGAGGTCATCCAGTGCCTGGAAGTTAAAGGCGCGGCGCTTCTGGTAAAGGATGGGTTTCAGCACCTGACTTTCATCAATCAGGAACCACGGCTCACCTTTGTCAGTCGCGATATCACCCACAATGTTGCTGTAGGTGCCGCCCGCCATTGGATGGTCGGTATCAAAGAAGTTCTGGCCGTCAAAACACAGCGTGGAGAAACCGGCAACCAGTAGCGGGAAGCTCAGCGTGTCAGGAAATTCGGCGACCTGCTGACCGAACGCCTGCGCAATGACGCTGTACTGGCCAATCTGGTCGTCTTCGATATTTTCCCGCTTGACGCGGATCGAGTTTTCCCAGGTCTTGTTGGCGATGGTGTAGCCGTACTGAGACAACTGCGCGAACTGGCGCTCACTGACCCACTCTTTGATGGTCGGTAAGTCCGAAAGCCAGCCATACGTATTGGACGCGGAGCCGCTCGGCACTACGGTAGCAATGCGCAGGTACTGCGGAGTCACACCTGCGAGACCTCGGGTGAAAGCTGCGCTCAGGGAGGTGGTGAGCGCGTGCAGGATTTCTGCTGACGGTTGCGGCATTCTTATTGCTCCTGTTTCGGTTTAGCGGCGAGAAACTCTTCCTGGGTAAGACCCATGCTGCGACACATCGCCAGTTCGGTTTCGGTCAGCGTGGTCTGCTGCCCCTTGTTCTCTTTACCTTTGGACGGGTCCTGATTGACCAGCGGCTGCGCAGTTTTCACGAACTCGGCAAACTGCTGACGGCCTTCTTCACTGCGGCAAAGGGCCAGATACATATCGCGGTTAGCGGGCGCGACTTTCCCGGCGGTTACGGCATCGTCAACCAGCGCGGTGGCCGTCTTCTCATCCAGTGTCTTCAGACGATCTTCCGCTGTCTGAGCGCGGTTCAGCGCCAGTTGATAGGTCTCCTGCGGGATGAACTTTGACAGGTCCGGGTTCTGAGCACGGTTCAGCGCGGTCTGTTCGCTGTTCTTGATGGTCTGGATCGCTGATACGGCATCGTCAACCGACGCGGTCTCAGCCAGCCCCAGTGCCGTGGCAATCTGCACAGGTAAAGGCATGGTGTTCTCCGAGTTAAGAGCGGGTAAATACAGGTTGGGTTTGTTGGTCAGTCCAGCGCTGGAAAGATGCGAGACCTGACCGGTAGGGAAATGACGGAAAGCCGGACTGTAATAGCGGTACTTCTTACCGCGAACGAGCGCTTCGCCGTCAGGCGTCCATTCGATATGACCGTCAATGCTGCCGTCGGCGTTGACGCGCATGGCATCAATCCAGGCATAAGCCGGAGCTTCTTCACCTTTAGGCCCAAGCAGCTCGGTGGAGTGTTCGGCATCAAACGGCAACGTCGGGTAACGAAAGGACGTGGCAATAATGGCCTGCGGATTGTCGTTTACCCACGTACGGCCATCCCGGCCAGTGAATGTGCCCGCAGGGATCATCGGCAACCATTCCGGCAGCGGCGTGCTGGCATCCGACAGGTCGGGAAGCTCGAAGCACAGGGCCAGAAATTCGAGTTGTGTTGCAGGCTTTGGCATGGTGCTGTCCGTCGTTAAAGGTAACTGACGGACAGTGTCGGCGATGCGGGAGAAGAAAGTGGATTAACCGCTTTCCCTGTATATAAAGGAAGAGTGCCGGGCAAGCGCAGCGGGAATACCGTTCAAACCCCGTTCAAAAACGCCGTGGCGCGTTTAAGAAATTTTCAGAGAATCATCGTACCACAAATGCCGATAAAGTCTCTGAGCGCGTTTGAGGCGGATTACCGCCTCGTTTAGTTGTCACTGTCAAAGGCGTTTTGCTTCGCGGCCAGCTGGCGCTCCAGTTCGGCCTGTCGGCGCATACCCGGATTGTAGTCCCAGCCCGGATCAATCCCCTCCGGCACTATCTCCTCTTCGCCGGTGCGCTTGTTGACCCACTTCACCCGTTTGACGGGCGGCGCTTCGGTGCGGACCGGGACGGTCTGGCGGATAACGTGGCCGGTTGGCTGGCCGCTGTCGTCGAGCTGCTGCACGTTACGGGGTACGCCATTTTTCTGTAACTGATCGTACTCGTATTTGCTGACCTGGCGAACCCCGCATTTACAGCCCCAGCCGTTGGGGCCGATGTGTGTCTGCCAGAACGGGTCGTCAACGGGCAGGCAGAGATCCGCCCATTTCAGATGCTCGGCGCGGTGCTCGCGGGACGGGCCCAGCGTATAGAGCAGATAGGGCATTGCGCGTTTAGTGCGCTCAATGCGGTCCCACTGCCCGGCGCTGCGGGCGGTGCGCATATTGGTATCGTAGATGGTACGCAGACGACGATCGCTACCGAGCTGCACTGGCTTTGTCTCACCTGTCAGCGGGTCATCCATCATCTGCTGACCCCACCATCCACGCTTCACAAGCAGAGGCTTCAGTACCTCCCTGAACTCAGCGAAAGACTGGCCGCTGGCCATCGCGTCTTCGACCAGCGTTTTGACGTCAGAGAGCAGGTCGAGCTGCGTCATTTTCGCCACGGTGAAACCGATGCTATGCTCCTGCTTCCAGACATCGCGATAATCAAAGCCCGGCGTCAGCTTTTTCGACTTCAGCCAGGCGAGTGCCTCTTTGGGGATAATATCGGGAGCTTTAGCCATCGTTCGCATCTCCCAGTACACGTGCCTTAAAGCTCAGCAGCGCCAGCTGCTCGACGAACGCGGCAGGTTCCAGTGTCTTCTGCAGGTCCGGCAGACGCGCCAGAAACTCCTCAAAGCTCCCCGCGTCTTTCGCCAACTGCAGCACCGGACTGGTAAAGGCATCGCCGGTCTTCTCCCAGTCCTTCAGCGCCTCGCTGACCATCACATCAATCGCATCGTCCTGCGAGCGGTTAAGCGCCAGTTGCTCACGGTTGAGTGCCGGTGCCGGGCTGAAGGCAGAGAAGCTATTGGACGGCGAGAGCACTACCGCGCCGGTCTCCGGCTCAGCCAGGCCAAACTTGTCCCGGACCTCAGATTCCTGCACCCGCAGACCACGATCAACCAGGGGGATAAGCGCATCGACAAAGGCTTTGAGGTCCTCCGGTTCACTGATAGTCAGCTTCACACGCGGGTACTTTTCCTGCGGGCCATAGTTGAACTGGATGAACGGACGGACCAGAAACTCATTGAGGGTGTTCTCCAGCTGACGGGCATCCCAGCGGGCAATATCCATTCGCACCCGATCATGCACGTCGGCCTGAGACCGCGAGCTGCCATCATCGGTGGTCATGGTCTGCCCCAGTACGGCCTTACTGGTCTGGGCGTCGCACCACTCAGCCATTTCTTTAAAGAGAGCACCACCGCCGTTACGGCTGGCCGTCTCCTGCATATCAAGCTGCATACTCTGAGGGATAGCACACCCGGCATCAGAGGCGATGGAGGCGATAGCATCGATGAGGGTCTTAATCTGCTCATCGGTGGCATTATTCCCGTACTTACCGACGACGATGGGTATGCCAAACTTCTCGGCAAACGCCCACCAGTCACGGACGGTAAAGGACTTGAGCATATACATCACCGCGACCAGACGGGCCAGACCATTACGCAGCGGCAGGCCGGACTTGAGGCGGGGGAAGTGAATGACATATTTACCCGGCGTCAGCGGAATACCATCAACCGGCTGTTCATCGGTCAGCAGACGAAACTGGCGCTGGGTTTCGCGGTCAGTTTTGAGGAAACGCGGGTCAACCCACTCATAGTCGCGGGGTTTCCAGCCATCACGGGTGTCCCAGAGGATTTCGCAGACACCCACGCCCTTGCCGAGCCCGTCAAGCAGGTCAAACAGCAGCTCAGGTATCTGTGGCTGCTCAATCAGATCGCGTACGGCATCAGCCAGCATCACATCATGCTCGTCGTCGCTCGCCGCTTCCACTGCCGGAGGAATACCGGCGACGGTCAGCTTGCGGGTACGTAACACGCTGGAATAGTGCAGGTCACGCTCTTCCATTTCTTCGGCCAGGATAAAGTAGTCGCTGGCATTGCCTTCGGTCACATTACGTAACACCCCGGCCAGTCTGGCCGGGGATAAGGTACTCGCCACGCTGATGCCCGGAGAGGGTCGCCTGACGCTGACGCTCCCGGCCCGCGCTTCAGCCTGTTTCATATCCGATTCACTGACGGTGACCGGCTCACCTGTTGATGGACTCAACAGGCTGCGAATGGCCCCGGTAAGTTTTTTTAACATCAGAGCAGTCCTCGCTGATTTTTAAGACCACGGGTAATGCGCAACTGACGATGACTGTCGCTGTTGCGCTGCTGTTGGGGAGTGTTAAGCCGGTGCAGTTCGTAGCGCTGGCAGTCCTCTTTACTGGCGAGAAAGGCGAGGAAGATCGCATACGCGCTGTCGCCGTGACGCTTGTGGCCATCGCTGCCAGTGTTCTCCCGGTCATCAATTCCCGGCACCCCACGCTGAACGACAATCTGCCCGAGGTCACTGATAACGTCCTCATGCTTTGGCAGTACCAGTTCATCGTCTTCGAACGCGGCCTTGAAGCGCGGCATGTTCTCGCGGTAGTGGGCGACGGACGGCATCACCACCTCCACCTCAGCGCCGTACCTCTCCGCCGCCTGTTCGGCCAGATAGTTACCATTCCCCCGGCCATCGAGCTTGATACCGTCGCGGCGGGGTAGCCGGTCGCAGATAAAGAACAGTGCCTGCTCCTGCTGCTTGTAGGGAACGTTGGCCAGCTCAACCAGGAACGGCACGGTACGGGTGGTGTCACCGTTGACGGTCATCGGCGCAAAGACGGTCAGGTGGCCCGACCGGGCAAAGTCCTCTCCGAGGCAGTGGCGAAGGTTTTGCGGCAGCGTGTTCAGCACGGGCAGTACCTCCTGATCCAGCCATTCCTGCATATCCAGCGCCCGGATGATTTCCGGCATGGCATTGAATTCTGCCGTGCCGGTAAAGCGCAGAACGGGACCGGCTCCCCTCGCTGCACGTTCACGGATGGAGCGGGCCAGATAGGTGCCGCCGCCGTTCTTCGGCTCGCAGTAGTATTCCTCGCGGGCATCTTCTTCGGTGGCGGTATCGCTCAGCAGGTTCGCCAGCCACTCCGTCTCGGCATCCGGTGACCACGGCTTTTTCGTAACCTGACAGATACGGCGATACAGCCCCTCGCTGATGGCCAGTTCGATATCAATCCGGTGAACGGAGTACCGTTTCTTGCCCGCACGGCTGTCAGTGATGATGGTATTGAACAGGTTTTCAATGCCGTTATGGGTGGAGATCAAACGGACCTTAGAGCCCCACATGGTCAGCGCCAGCGCCGCTTTCAGTACGGCAGCGAGGTCTTTCTGGAATGCCGCTTCGTCAATGATGACGTTACCCTGCATACCGCGCAGGTTTGAGGGGTTTGACGACAGCGCTTTGATTTTGAAGCCGCTGGCAAAGTTGATGACGTAAACCAGTATGTCCTTGTCGTCATCCTCCAGCGCTTCCTCGCCAATCGCGGAGGCTGCGAGATTATATGCCTTCGCCCACATGGCGCAGGCGTCAATAAACTCACGCGCCATGTCTTTGGTGGTGCCGACATAGAAGGTGTCGGTTCCTCCGGCTTCCGGTGACATTGACCCGCTGAGCGCGGCCTCGGCGGCTTCCGCCCACGTCAGGCCGGTACGACGGGATTTCTCGGCAATCTTGAGCTGGGACGTATCCGCAATCCAGCGGCGCTGATAAGGCAGCAGCACCTGATCTGCGTCGAACTCGCCCGCCAGAATGGCGCTTGCGGACTGATTACGTAACTGTTCCTGCGCTGACAATGGTCCGGCCATCATACGATCCCCAGAATCTGGCGACGGATATCAGCGGCGGTTTCCGCAGACAGCCCGGCACTTTTGGTGATTTTCTCCGCCTGCGCGGCCGCTTCTTCGGCGAAGGCCTGGCGGATCTCTTTCTCGCGTTTGTGGCTGGCCATCGCTGCCGCCTCCAGACGCTGAGCCACCAGCGCCAGCTGGCCGAGGGCCTTCGGCTCAACCGGGCCTTCTTCTTCAGCGAGTGACATCGACGTTTCGAATGCCAGCGTTTTCACAAACTCCATCAACAATTTGCCGACGTCAGACGTCGGCGCAGAACCCAGCTTCGCGGCCCAGATTTCGGCCATTTCGCGGGAGGCGCGAATCTTGGCTCCGAACTCCTCCATACGGCTGGCGTAGCGGTTCAGGCCGGTGCGGCTCAGCTTCATGTCCTCCGGCAGGTTGTGGCTGTCGATAAGCTCATTAATCGCTTCGCGGATTTCCTCCTGTGTGTGGCGTTTCTCGCGCAGCATCTGGTGCAACTGGTCGCGTACACCATTCGGCAGCAGGTCGATTTTGGAGGGGCGACCACGGGTCGTTTTCTCAACTGCCATGTTTGCTCCTTGCCGCCTTTGCCATCTGAAGCTGGTTTTTCCGCTCTCTGGCGATAGCCCGGCCCAGCGTTTCGTATGCCCGTTTGAACTCAGGATTTTTGTTCAGAAACGTATTGGTAAAGCTGTCGGGAGATCGTCGGTCGTAGGGCTTCCCGGTTTTCTTCTCACAGAGCGGAGCGATAACCTCCGATTCAATCTCTGAACAAACCATCACTGCGGCCAGTTGATAAAAAATACGCCGCTGTGCTTCGGTATAAGGTTTAGTTTTAGCCATCATTACCCCCTCGCTCGGGGCTTTTTCACCCCCGGAACTGTGGCGAGACCGCTGGCGACGTCATCACCGCGACCGGTGATTTCCGCCACATAACAGCCGGAAACATCCGTCAGACTGACCAGACCCTGCTCGCGCAGCCACGCCAGATGCGTGCGCACGGTATCGCGGGAAACGCGATGGCCATAAGTCTGCAGGCACGTCTGCAGAATCGACTCGTTGGCACTGTCACCGCATTCGACAAGGGATCGCAGAATAACCAGGCGCTGGTCCTGGTCGAGAATGTCACGCATAGTCACCTCTTATTTTTCCTTCAGCTCATTTTCCAGAAGCAGATCGCTGACGTGTTTCACCTGGCGAATCGCCGGACCCAGTTCGCGCAAATCGCCCCGCAGGTTGCTCATCTCCAGTTGCAACTGGTGAAGGTCTTTCTGGCTGGGGAGACCCGCGATGGTATTTTCAATGCCCTGCAGTCGGGTACGCATCAGCTCCAGCTCCTCTCGTTTGACGTAGGTTTTGGCCAGCAGGAGCTGAATAACGTTCACGGCGGACATAAACAGCGCCCAGATGATCGCCCAGTTACCCTTAATGATTTCCCAGCCCATGCTTCCCCTTATGTTCTCTGATGGCCTGACAGGTGAAGCAGGTCGCTGCGTACGGCAGCACCCTAAGTCGCTTCGCCGGAATCGCTGCGCCGCAGTCGTTACAGAACCCGTACTCATCCGGCAGCTCTTTAACGCGCTTTAAATGCTGGTTTAAGAGCCGTTCCCGTTCTTCCATTTCAAGGTCGCTGGCGCGATCAAATGCTTTCGTCATTTACCCACCATGACCTTGTGTTTGCTGGATTTGCTGTAGCGGGCGAAACCGTCCAGCGTTCTGAAACCCAGATAACCCAGCGCCGGGGTCGCCAGCATCAGCGCGATATCCCAGTCCGGTTCGGGCATGGAAAAAGCATGACCAAATGCACCGGCCACCGCGCCAGCCTGCTGGCCCAGCGACATGATCATCACGTAGGCAATGCTGCTGTAGAGGGATAAGCGGGCCATCAGCGGGCGGGTCTGACGGACATATTCGTCCGTGGCGTTGTCGCCGTTGCGGATGGTTTCCTGCTGTTCATGTTGCGCGGCCTGCTGATCTGCCATCTGCGCCTTGTCCCGCTCCAGCTGGAACTGCTGCAGCTGTACCTTGAGGGTTTCCAACTGTACCAGCTGTTCGGGGGGCAACTGCGCCAGCTTCTGCTCCAGAACACGCTGCTGGTCGGCTGGATTGATGGCACCGTTGACGGTCTCGACAATACTGGCCACCGAGTCGGCGGCTCTTGAGGTATCGCTGCCGAACCAGCCTCCTACAGTGCGGACCAGAGAAGGTCCGGCTTTGAGCAGAACGGAGGCCACTGTGGAAAGGGTTATCGGATCCATTTAAGGGGCTCCTTATGTGAAGCCCATAACCAGAGAAGGAAGGCAGTCAGTCCAGCCAGCGGATTAAACAGCAGGGTCCACGGGTCTTTTGCATTCGCGGGAGCGACGGCCAGCAACAGGAACCCTGCGCCCCAGATAATCCAGGACAGAGCACCTGACCACCGGCGAGCGGAATTACCCGGCTGCAGCAGACGGTAAGGCAGATTGCCGAGCCATACGCTCGCCCCAATTAACAGCACCCCGGCGAAAGTCAGCCACCAGACAATAAACGCCTGACGGCCAATGAAGCTGCAGAACAGCAGCGACAATCCCACCAGAATCACCACCGTCCAGCCGGACTGAAATACCCGGAGTAATGCCAGCTTCAGCCAGTCGGTATTCAACGATTTAAACATGATGTTTTTCCTTGTATCGCTGGCACTGCCAGACGATGTCTCTTGTATCGACGGAGTCCCAGCCTTTGCGGTAGTAGCTGGCATGGGTGCCGTCACAGCCTGTGTAGTCCTGTGGAACGGGCGGAGGGCCACCGGCAACCCGGTGAAGCACCTCCTGACGGAGACGGTCCCGCCGCCCCGCGCGTAGCGATGAATCCCAGCCCTTACCCATACTCAGCTCCGGGGAACCGAGACCTGACCACCGATGACCTCCTGACAGGCGTTCGCCAGCTCATCGAGACGGTTAAACCAGCCATTGAGGTATTTACCCTGCGAGGAATTGGCTTTGATGATCTCGGCGTAATAGCGGGAACGGCGCAGAAAACAGCGGGTCAGCAGCCACTCGGCATCAGCGCCGATAACCGCTTTGGTGGTTTTGGGGCCGACAATGCCATCAGCGGTGACGCCGACTGCATCCTGCAGGAGCTGGATCGCTTTTTTAGCACCATGCTGCACGGAGGAATCAAAGACAAAAAGTGAGATACCGTCTGGCCAGTCAGTGCAATAAGCCGGATACCAGTAATCGCGGAAATAAATCTGCCCGGCCTGTTCTTCGGTCAGGTCCTTAATTCGGGTATCGGGTTTGCCGTCGCCATCGACGTCGGTTTTGCCATCGGCAAGTCCATCGCGCCTGTCGGATATGCCGTATTTGGTTTCGCCGCCTTTGTCGGTCGGGTCATTAACATAACCACCTTCGCGGGCGAGAACGAAAGCGAGCGCGTGAGAAAATGCGGGGGGAAATGATGTTGTCATGCCTGCACCTTTGGGATTAAGTAAATCTGACTAATCCCATTTTGCGGCAGGCAAAAAAAAAGCCGGATTAACCGGCTTCCTTGAAAAGAAATGTTTGTTATTTTGGTTTCATTGTACAGGCGTAACTATACAAGTTGGAAGCTATTGGCCCCATTTGAACCTCAAATTTATATCCGTCAATTATCTCTGCATCACGCTTTGTATTGTCAACTGGTTCCGAATCCAGCGCATACTTGAAGACACGTGCGACAATATCATAATCGTCACGAACGTCTCTTGCCATGACTCCCTGAACTAGCTTATGACATGTGGATAGCGCATCTTTTTTCGATAAGGCTGGATCTGTTTTTGAGGATACTGATATTACTCCTACTTGTTTAACTCCTAGTAACCATGAACTTTTAATTGAATTACCTGCCGTGCGAGCGGAATAAACTTGAACACCTTCGACAATGCTCCCTTTCTTCCATTCGTTTCCATTTAAGATATTCTGTTTTTCAAACTGTGAGATTAAAGCCTCATTAGACGGCAAATCTTTAGCTTCAGAATTAAAGAAAAATGATGCAGCCCAAATAACGAATACTGCAAAACATATATTACCAATAAGTTTCATAATTCCCTCAGAAAAGTGATGGCTGGTACTTCTTGTGCTCCAGCCTGCGCATACGCCTGATGGCTTTATACACTGTTTTGTAGGTTACGTGGTAGCGCATAACAAGGGTATCGATACTGGCTCTGTTACAGTAATCACGCCAGATTTGCATATCACGCACCAGAGATTCAAGCCGCTGTCCCCGAGGAACATAGATTTGCATTCCCCCGATATGACGAGTTATCGCAATTACCAACTCCAGAGAATGCGAAGAATCGCCGCCCAGTCTCGCCAGTTCCCGGCTTAGTATTGAATTGAGTTCAGCAAGAATCGACGGGAAACGGACATTCTCAGTTTCATCACTGAGATGATCCAGCAAACTGTCATCACGAACATCACCAAAGAGATCGTCACTCATTTTATCCACCTTCTGGCTGCGTCAGCGTAAGCGCTGCAGATTGTGTCATAGTCCCGGCTTTCTTCGCCGGTGACCGGATTTTCAGGGAGCCGGACGCAGTGCGCTAACATAGCCTCTCTCATCGCCCGCATGTGCCATTGCTTCAGGCTCTCAAGGAAATTCGCTTCGGCATCACCGCGCAACCATTCCAGGCTGGAGACGCCAGCACCGCCATTACGGATGCGGGTCTGGCGCTGGACAAAACGGTCGAGCGCAACATCGCTACCATCCCGGATAAAACCCTCTTTAAACATCGTTTTCCATATTGCGCGGATTTTCAGACTTACGTCAGACGGGGCAGACATGCGGCGCTTAGAGCGGCGCTGAGGTTTGCTTTTGAACCCCTTAGCCTCCAGCGCCTGAATAACATTCTGCAGCTCGATGATGGTCATCTCGCGACAGCTCGACTTGCCCGGAACTACCGCCCCTAACAGGGAGCGGTATGTATCATCGTCAAGCGCCAGCTGGCCTTTGGCGATATGGATAATCTGGATTGCGTTTGAGCGGGTCATAGGCCCCCCTCAGGCAATTGGCGATCAAGACGCTCAATTTCAGCGATGATAAGTGCGGCGGCTTTAACTAAGTTACGCCGATAGTCTGTTGGTCTAAAACTGTCATCATGCCAGTCAGCAGGCCAATAGCTTGCAGCCTCCATCGGTTCGATATAGCTGATGGCCGCGGCAGCCAGCTCGCCGCCAATATAGGTATCATCCTGCTCAGTCGAGAATCCTTTAACTGTCTGCTGCCGCTGGCGTTCAGCTATAACGTCGTTAATTGCTTTGGTGCTATTGCAGGACTCCAGCATCTCTACCAGCGCCTCAACCGTTTTCAGCGAAAAGCTGGGAAGCGTGGCATTGATAGTCCTGATGCGCTCAATGGAAGTATGAGCCCCCCATGCTGGCATCGCCTTACGGGCCGCAATATCGGCTTTAATCTGCTCTAAATTAACCATGAGATTTATCCTCTGCCCGCATACGTTCGGCATACTGCTGCTCGCGCATCATCTTTTGAGCAGCCTGCATCAGCAGACTGATGGCCATACGGGCGCGGGCGGCGGCATAACGATTGCTGGTTTTGGTGTCGCGATAGAGGGTTTCTGCCAGCCCCATCTGCTCTGTCGCTTCCTCCAGCAGCCCCAGAACGGACGGACCAAAGGGGCTGACTGGTTGCGACTCAACACCAACAACCTGAGCCAGACGCGCCATCTTGCGATTTTTTTCATTGTCTATCATGGGGCCCACCCCGTTATGACGCAGTTGCTCAATCATGATCTCGGCATCCGCCGCTTCTTCAGCCACTTTGCTGATGTCGGTTTTGTGGTTAAGAAAACGCGAACAGGCAGCAGATAATTCGCTGGCTTCTTCGGAAAGAACAAGCACCTGAGATTCAAATCCCCATTTGGCGAATGCAGCCTCAAAAATACCTTTTGTTTTCGGATTCATAATATGTCCCTACTGATTTTCGGCGTGAGCAACCCCACGGCGCTGACGCCGGAAATTAAACAAAGTTAATTAACGAATATTCAGAGCTTGGCTAAATCCAACGATATCTGCTTATAAGTGCCATTATCCTGACGCTCATATAAACGCAGGTACTGACTGGTTCCCGTGACCTGAATCGCATCCGCGACGGCGTCCATCGCCTCATTCCATTTGGCATCGTCAATATTGAGTGAACGCAGGCTGAGCACCTGATTGATATCAATCCGTCCCTGTTTATTGACGCGAAAGGCATGATCGACCATCGCCATAATCTTTTCGTCAGCCCCGGCAGACCATTCATGAATGCAGTCATCAATCAGCTTTTTTGCCGCCTGGATGCGTTCATCAAAGATACGATGCTCGCCCACAGCACGAACCAGCTTATAGCGGCCATCAAAACTGGGTAGCGTGACGTTACCCTTAGCGCCGCCATATTCCACGCCAAACTCTGCCGCTGACAGGTCAACAAAATCATCGACTTTTGCCATAGAGCCGAGCTTGAACTCGACCAGCGACTGACGCTGCAGGCGGGCTGCTTCAACAACACTGATAACCAGTTCATCACGCAGCTTATCCAGCGGTTTAATCTGTGACTCAGGAACTAAATGCCCCTGAGCGTTAATCCGGTAACCGTCCGGGATGGTATTTAAAGTATTCATCAAAGCCTCACTGAATTAATAGCATTCTGAAAAAACAATATTCGAAACAACCCGACGACTTAATTCCATCTTTTCGGCAATAACCGGAATGGTCAGTCCCTCTTTATAAAGCTCGCGACAAAGATAAGCATCATGTGCGTCTGCTGGTTGAACAAGTACCGACAGGCCCCAGCGGTTAGCCTGAGACTGAATAGCCTGACGGGTGCGGTTAAGCCTGTCGGCAATCTGCTGTGACGTCAGCTTTCCGGCATTTTCACGAACGAACTGAATTTCCTGTTTAGTCCACATACGGCGCTTTTCCATACTTACCTCCAGATAACATGACAGCCTTCAAGGGTGGCCATCCACACGGAACGGGTCCCGGTGGGGCAGCGTTCAATCAGATGATTAGCCCTGTTCACCAGTTCAGTCGGCGGACAGGTGATTTCCAGACACGGGCGGCGCATCCACACCCGCATCTCCGTAACACGACTACCGCGCGCCTGCAGCCATGCCTGCGCAGCGGTGGCCATACCAACATGTTCAGCAATACGTTCAGTAATCATGGTGTTAACCCCTCAGTAACGTTGAAACATCAACATCCAGATCCAGATCACGCAGTGCCTTGCGAATGTAGCTTTCGCTGACAGCTTCACCCGCGCCGTGAGCCGTCATCGCCGCCAGACGCAGGGAGTGGCTAAGGATACGCAGTGCGCCGGGCTTCTGTGCGATCTGCTGGAGCAAATCGCGTTCTTTTTCACCTGTGATATGCCAGGCGTCGGCAATCGCGGCCACATCGGCCTTTTTGGTCTTGTTGATCGCCACGCGCTTGGCAATACGTGAGAACAGGCGGGCGAACTCGACGGTGCGATTGCCGCCGGTCATGTTGCTGTAGACGCGGTGGTTACCCATCAGCACCAGTCCGACGCGGGTGGCCTCCTGCAGCAGACGCAGCTCTTCGAGTGTTTCAGCACCCAGATGGTCAGCTTCATCAATGATGACAAGACCCTGAGTGCCATCGAGACGGCGGCGCAGTGCGCGGGCCAGCGGTCCCTTACGGCGAGGTGCATCATTCATCCCCAGCTCATAGGCCAGCTCGGTCAGGCACTCCAGTACACTTGCACATGAAGGGGTGATGGTTATCATCCAGACGTTATCGTTACTGCGGCGATATTCGCGGGCGGCTTCTGACTTGCCGACACCGGGGTTACCGCAAACCACGCCGATGCACTCCGTCAGGTGCGCATAGCGGAAGGCTGTCCATATTTGTTTAACGGTTGGGGTCTCAATAAAGCGCGGCGGCTCCGGCAGTTCTGCAGCAGAATGCTGTTTATTGACCCAGCGCTGCAGGGCTTTCTCGACGCGGTCGTTATCACCGGCATATTTGTTGTTCATGAAGCCACTGACCACACCGGTTGATAAGCCGGTTTCACGGGCAACCTGAGCAAAAGTAAAGCGGTTACCATCGACAAGGTTGCGCAGAACCTCGCGAATATCGGGAATATTCACCTCAGACATAATTCACTCCATTATTTGAAGGGTATTTAAATGGTTTTAAATCGCGTTTTTACGCTTATTTGATTCCAGAATATCCAGCGAGTTATTCAGATATTCATCCTCGCTGTATTCCGCATCCTCCACTTCCGCCAGCGCCACCGGTGTCGTACCGCGCGTGGGGCGATAGACGTTGCCATGCAGCCATTCCTGCTCTGCCGGAGCTGGCAGGGTGTGGACGTTCTCAGCCTCGGCCAGACGGACTTTCTCCTCGCCACGCTGGCGCATCCCTTTGATGCGTTGCTGGCGTTGGTGATATTCAGCAGTGACCGGGAATGCCTGCTGTTTATTACCATCCCAGACAGCTTCACAAATAAAGGAACCATCCAGACGACGAATTACAACCTTTGTTGCGTCGTGAATATCGTAATTAACCAGCACTTTATTACCGTGCTCGTTATTCAGCTCAGCGGAGTAATACAGGTTATTGAATAAACGGACCTCACAGCGGTTGACGGTACGCTCTATCTGCGGCATGAACATCTCGCGCAGCTCCAGCTCCGACAGCCACTCAATTTCTGTCGCTTCTTTCTCCAGCTTATAGCGGCGGAACTGCGCCGGAGTGAAGTGCTCACCATCACCACGAAGCGGCAGAGACTCATGCGGGCGGTTGTTGTACCACTCCACACCGGCCTCAATGTGCTCAATGAGTGATTCCCATGAGGGCAGATCACGCAGGGTCTGCTGCTGTTTTGCCGTCAGCTCTTTCCCTTTATTCGCTGCATTCGTCGCCGACTGCAGCGCTTTTGTCATGCGGCGAACGGTGCTGCGGTCTGCGCCAGTGCCGTAGTAGGTGGCGAACTGGCGCGAAATACGCATGGCCAGAGAACGGTTGAGACGTTCGATAATACCTCGCCCCTGCGGGTTTTCAGGGATTCCCAGCCGGTGATCGATACCGAGGCGGGGCAGAATACCGGTCAGCTCCGCATCGAAGGTATTGTTGGTCTCACCACCACCGTTATCGGAATAGTACAGGAACGGCTTGCCATGGTTTTTGATGCCGTGGCGCAGGGCGTCGGCAACGGCTATCACACTTTCAGACAGCGCCAGACTCCAGCCGACAATATAACGGCAGCTACCATCCAGGATAAACGTCACCTCCGGCGAGAACGGGTTGCCGTGGTCAGGATGGGCGACTTTCATCTTCATGCCGTGGCCGTCACCAATCCAGACGTAATTAACCGGAAGTGACTCCCAGTCACGGCGGACAAAGCCTTCATACTGGCGGAACTCGCTTCCGGTGATACGGCCTTTCTGTTTAACCACTACCGGTAATTTATTCATGGCATAACACACCTGATCGTAAGAAGGGATTGCTGCGGCCATCAGGGCATCATCCTGATAACGCTCAGCCCATTCAGCAGCAAAATCATCGTATGCCTCCTGAATACCGCGCCCGTCAGGCCGACGATAAAAGCTCAGGAACTCGGGCAACCATCTGATTTCTTCAGGCTTAACAACCTGACGTTTGCCCGGTGCAAGCAAAAGAAGACGTTCAGCTGCGGAGCGGGTCTTATTAAAATCCGCCACCCAGCGCTTGAGTGATATTTCACTCAGCGACCGTGACGCACCTTTTTTGGCGTTCGCCATTGAGACGGCAGCGGCCAGCCGCTCAGGTAGTTCACCACTCTGAGCCTGACGCACAATCTCGCGAATAGCTTTTGCCCGGCTGTATCCCGGCAGTTCACCGAGGCGCAGCACTTCAACGACCAGCGCCATACGCGCGTCAGCAGTCTGGCGCTGTGCTGCTGTCAGACCGTTCAGCTTCTGCTCCATCAGAGCCGGGCATTTGCGGTACACCGCGATTTTGCTTTCCTCGGCACCTTTGACGCGTGGCGCAGTCGATGTGGTAACAGGGGCGACAGGCAGCTCTTTCGGTGAACCGTTCATCAGTTCTTTAATCTGATTAAGGCGGATAGCCTCTTGCGCCTCTAAAGGAAGACTGTCTAGTTTGTAAACAACCCCCCCGCCCATACCCCGGCGCTTTTGAGAGACCCAGCCCTCTTTTTTGGCTCGTTCACGTATATTTCTGGATGTCGTTGGTAGCCCAGGCAAATGCATTTGAGCTAAGTCTTCAGCGCTAAAATGAGATTTCATGCTCATAAGTAAACTCCGTTTACACTAATTACTTGTGTACATGAGCAAAAGAGTGGGTAAAATCGCTGCCATATCGACTTGGCCAAATTTCTTCCGGTGGAATGCCTATCGCATCTGCGATTATTTTCTGCCCTTTAGGCCACTTACGATCGAGTGCGTTGTTTAAGGCTGTAGGGGTCTTGTATCCGTGGTGTACAGAAAGGCCGCGAAGAGACCAGCCACGTTTATGCAGTGCCGCAACAATGTCAGCACGATGCCAGTCTAGGGGTACTTGCTGATTTTTTTTATTCATGGCTTTTGCTCATTTAGTGAAATCATGAATAAAGACTATTCGCAAACGCTAAAGAAATCAACTCGGATGAGATGATTATTTGAAGCATCCGAGTTAATCATCTTTCTCTTTTGCGGGTAAATTTAATTTATTCACTTAAAAACAACGACTTAAAAGTTAACTCGGATGAGGTGTTACTATGTCTACAGAACGTCCTGAACAAGAAAATAAACTCGGATGCGAAGGTTTTCACTCTCGTTTGCGTGAGTTGCTTAAGAAATTCAAAAGCAACAATGCGTTTGCAGTAGCCGCTGGTATTTCACCGTCAGGACTGAATAGGCTTTTGGAGGGAGGATATCCTACACTTCCCATTCTCATAGCTTTGGCTAAAGCTGGGGGGGTATCTGTTGAGTGGCTTTCCACTGGGGGAGATTTGGTTGAATCTAAGCTACCAGCTTTAGTTCAGGGTGATGTAGTCAGCGCTACAGTAACTGATGTAAAAGGAAATAACGTAGATCTTGAGGAGTTTGTCTTTGTACCTAGGTACAACGTATGTGCATCTGCCGGTTATGGCTCATGGAATGATGACGAGACCCCCATGTTTACGGTTTCGTTTCGTCGCTACTGGGTTACTAATCATCTCAAAGCAGACCCTGCCCAACTCTCAGTAATCAGTGTTTACGGTGATTCTATGGAAGGAGTTTTGAACGATAAAGATATAATACTTATAAATCATGCAGATAAAGAGCCAAGAGAGGGGATTTATGTTTTGCGTATTGACGGACAGCTAATCGTTAAACGAGTTCAAAGGTTACCTGGTTCGCTTTTGCGAATCACTAGCACTAATCCAGCTTATGAGCCGTTCTCCATCAATCTCAATGATGTTCCAAGTGATTTTGATATTGTCGGAAAAGTAGTTTGGTATGGTAGGGTTGTCTAGCCCTACGTTCAAGTTTTGAACGTTGTTTAAATCTGATTTTGGACGTTTGAATTCGGTTTCTGACTGGTATCAATAGATTTCAAGTTGTAGTCCTTGCATCAGATCCAGTATCAAATCGTCCAGACCATTGGATCCAGCACTCCCGCCTATTCCCACTTATTCCTGCTTATTCCCGGTAGTATCAAATGATTCCCTCCATAACAGACACCTCAATGTCCTTGAGCAGGCGCTGCCGATTGGGTAAAAGCGTGACGACGTCGATATACCCCACTGAGTGCCAGGAGGCTAAGAAATCCGATATCAGCTCGGCCAGAGTCTTAAAAATAGCGATCTGCTCATCTGAAAGTGTCCTGGGTTGCGTATCTAAGATACTCAAGGTACCCACGGTCACTCCATCGCGGGTTTTCAGCGGGCATCCTGCATAAAAGCGAATGAATGGCGCTTCTCTGACCGCCCGATCGCGATGAAAGATCGGGTGCTGATGCGTATCAGGACAAAGGAGAGTCTCACCCTGTTTCAGGGTCTGTTCGCAAAATGCTCCGCCCAGGCTGGTGTCCGTGGGGGCGATATTCTGAGCGGATTTGATGTACTGCTTTTCATCGTCAAGGATTGACACAAAACTCATTGGCATTTTTAGCAACTGGCAGACCAGATGAGTGTATTTTTTTAACGCTTCGTCTCGCCCTTCGTCCGCGTTTTTTAACAGGTCAATCGCCGCGCGTCTTTTGCTTTCATCGCTGCTGAGATCGTTCAACATATAGATGCTCCCGTGCAGTAGATATTGCGGTCATCCCAACCCACTGAAGGTGTGAATCTCTATACTCACGACGGGTGTAGATACTGGCCAGGCGCCAGCGCTATCACTCCACAGTAGAATGTTTTCCGTTGATTGTCTGCAAAGAGTATCACCCGCCCGGCAAGTCGTGAGGCGCGCCGCGCGGTGAAGCGCGGGTTTTGCGTGGGAAAAGCAATTTCACCCCCTGTTTTAAAAATAATTAACAGGAGGTTGAATTGGCTCTGACGGCTAACTCCGCACAAACAGCTATTCCATCGCCATATGCCAAAATTAATTGTCCCAGGCGTGCGGGGCGAACAGGTAACCTTTATTGCGTACCGTTTTGATACGATATGGCTCAGTCGCATTATCGAGAAGCTTTTTACGCAGCCGCGAGATGGCGACATCGACGCTGCGGTCCATACCATCGTAGCTGACGCCGCGCAGATTTTTTAATAACGCGTCCCGATCCATAATTTGTCCAGCATGGGTCGCTAACTCCCACAGGAGATCGAAATCCGCAGTGGATAAGGCGACGCTTTCGCCGCCGAGCATCACCTGTCTATTCACCGGGTCGATACTCAGGGAGCCAAAAGCGATCGCTTTATGCGGGGTGAGCGAGGAGGGGACGCTGCCGTCCGGCACGGCGATATGCTGGCGCAAATGCAGGCGCAGGCGAGCTAACAGCACCGCGGGCGGCGTGGTTTTCAGGATATAATCGCTGGCGCCCATTTCGAGTGAGAGAATATGGTTCATATCGCTGTCCAGTGAAGTGAGCAATACGATTGGCCCCTGCCACTGGCCGCGTAAATCGCGGCACAGCGTCATACCGTCTTTACCCGGCAGCATGATATCCAGCAGCACCAGGTCCGGCTTTTCGCGCGCGATAACCTCTTCCGCCCGATCGCCGCGCGGTTCTACCACCACGTCCATATCGTGTTTGCCAAGGTAGGCCGCAATCAGTGCGCCGACCTCAGCATCATCCTCAACGAAAACAATTTTATTCATATTGTGTATGCTTGCACTCATCTTTTAATCGCTTGAATCTCTTTACCTGCATCGCGGCTGAGGTGGCGCATTCAGTATCTGAAGTCAGGTGCCTATTCATTCGCTACCGCCATTGTAAACCATCCGGACATTAATATGAGCTATATATTAGCCATGAAATTCGCTATGATTCCCGGAGCTGCGGTTCAGGACTATTTTTTGCGGAGCCAGACAATGATTCAGATACGAGCAGAAGCATTGCGCATTAAGGGAACAGGGTGCGGCACAATGTGGGCACGGGCTGTCAGGACAGCGCGTGCCCACATAGAAAATAAGTACCGGTACGCTAGCGCGAATGATGGGGAAGCCTTATTGCGGCCTCTTTTGCCTGGCGCCGTAGGGGCACAAGGCGAACTTGCAGAGGCTTCTTCGATTGCAGATGAGCAGCATAGGGTTCTGATTACCGGGGCATTCAATATTCTTTGAAAATGTTGACCATAAATTTTCCGTATAGGGGAATGCATGAATAACCTGTAAATCGCCGGGCACACCATTAATGAAAACTTCATTTTGTGTGATGTTAATAACCGAACCAATGCTCAAAAAATAATCCCCACTATACCAAATAATTAATTTCAGATTTTTGGCACTTGCCGCAACTGAAAAACCTGTTCCTGTTACAGGACATACAAGGCTATTTTCAATATTCCACTGCATGCTTGACGCTCTCCGGTAATTTACGAGCATTTTCGCGTTGATGAATATATTTTGATTAAGTTCATGGCCATTTTTACTTTGCGTGAAGCAGGTCCGAACATGGAGATTCCTTTAACTGGTTCTTATGCTGATTAATATAAAATAATAACAATTAGATGAGTGTCTAATACTAGTAATGATAATAGCAACAAGTAAAAGATTCGAAAAACTGGCATGAGCTGAACTAAATGGCTGCATTGAGGATTGTGAACAGAATAAAATTCTGTTCTGGATATCAGGAACAGATCGAAAGATTGTGAAATCATATAATTACGATCATATCTACTACCGCGCCTGTTATTAACGGCAAAGTATGCTTCCTTATGAAATCGGTTTTATATTGATGTAAATCAAAATAATTGGTTTTATTTAGCCATTTTGTTAAAAAATGGCTATGTGCGCTTATTCAGGATTTGCGCAAAAAGAATAATTTCAAAATAACCTCTTATGATAAAAATCAACCATATCAATTAACCACTTTTACTCTATTTTGCCAGTATTGATTTGAATCATTTAGTGAAAAACAATAGCTGCACTGAAACGGTGCGGTTATTGAGCTGGGTATTTTGTAAATGCCCGTCAGTCAAACGCTCGATGCTTAAAATCTGTGTAAATACGTGAGGAAGAGATGCGCCGAAAATAGGCTAATTTGATTTGTATCTAAAAATACGAAAAATAATATGTTATACGTATAACTCAACAATCAGAAAAAACATTCTCTTTTCGATTTAATGAATGTATTTAGCCGAAGAGTTTTTAAGGCAGCAAAAACGGCCATCTAATAACGCGCTCCGCTTGCCAGGGATATCATCCTTGCGAACGGTTATCGCCAGGAGCGGATATTCGGCATAGGGGGGGGCGGCAGTGATGAGACCGCTAAAAAATAGGTCTTTTGCTTCTACACGGTATCGGCCGCTCTTGCGCGTTTATAATTGTCGGCGCTTCCGTTATGCTGCGGGGTCTTGTTGTTTAAATGTTAAGGCAAAAGGAATGGGGTTGTTGATAAAAGCGCTGCTCGGCGCGCTGGTCGTTGTCCTGATTGGCGTGCTGTCTAAAACGAAGAACTACTATATCGCCGGGTTGATTCCGCTCTTTCCGACTTTCGCCCTGATCGCGAACTATATCGTTGCCAGCGAGCGGGGGATCGAAGCGCTGCGAACCACCATCGTATTCGGGATGTGGTCGATCATTCCGTACTTTATCTATTTGCTCTCGCTATGGTATTTCACCGGCGTTATGCGCCTGCCGTTCGCTCTGGCAGGCGCAGTGGGGTGCTGGAGCCTCTGCGCGTGGCTGTTAATTATCGGCTGGAGCCGTTTCCACTAGCGCAGATGGCGGCCGCCGTCGACGGCAAATGAGCGACCGGTCACGTAGCGGCTGCTGAACAGGTATTCGATCAGGTCGCTAATCTCTTTTTCACCTGGCGCGATTTTCATCAGCGATTTATCAAGCGCCTGCTTGCGGTATTCCGCGTCATCGCCTTCGTTAAATAAAATCAGCGAAGGGGCGATAGCATTGACCTTAATTTCCGGCGCCAGCTTGCGGGCGAACGAGCGGCTCATATTATCCAGCGCCGCTTTGCTGGCGGCGTAGGCAATGTGTTTGTCGCTGCCGCGCTCCACAACGTAGTCGGTGATATGGATAATGTCGCTGGCCGCATGGCCGTGGCCGCGCAGCAGGCTCTCCAGGGCATGGTTGAGCAAGTAGGGGGCGTTGACGTGAATTTGCATCATGCTGGCGAGCACCGTGGTTAACGGCACCCCGGGCTTTTCCGCCATCCAGCCGCTGGCGTTATGGATGATGGCGCGCAGACCGCTGCCGGCGTGCGCCTTCACCTCTTCGGCGAACGCCAGAATGCTATCGTCAGTGCTGAAATCCGCGTGCAGACAAACGGCGCCCGCTTCACGTAGCGCGTCGATGGCGGGATACCAGGTGCGGTAGCTGATAATAACGGGCTGCTGCCGGGCCAGAAAATGGCGGGCCAGGGCGAGGCCGATACGACGGCCCCCGCCGGTAATCAGGATTGGACGAGGCTGGATGTCAGCCATGGGTATCTCCTTTGAGTTCAGCGGCAGGGTAACCGCTTACCCTACCAACATCCACGTTGCCGGTACGGCGGCAACCAGCAAAAAACCAATTAATGCCAGGTCACGGCGTTTGAGCGGGCGATCGTGCTGGTGTGTACGACGGGCATACAGGAAAACCAGAAGACCCGGAGCGTAAAGTATCACTGACAACAATAAATGCACAGGGCCGGACGCATATAATAACCATAAGCCATAAATACAGGCACCGACACCGACGGCCTTGTGTAGCGGGCGCTCAGCAATCTTCAGCAAAAATGCGCCGACGAGAAAGTAGGGCACCAGGATCATCTCAGAGGCGATGGTCAGCAGCGTGTTGTAATCTGAGCCGGTAAGCCAAATCAATACCAGCGAAGCCTGTACGCTGACGTTGGTGAGCCACAGCGAAGCCGACGGGGCATTGTTTTTATTGGTCCGGGCAAACAGGCGCGGGAAGGCTTTATGCGTTGCTGCCAGATAGGGCACCTCCGCCGCCATAATGGTCCAGCTCAGATACGCGCCGCAGACGGAAATAATCAGCCCGGCGGCAATAACAATCTCCCCCCATGAGCCCATCATGTTGACCATCAGCCCGGCCATTGAGGGGTTGCGTATTTCCGCCAGCTCGCTACGCGGCACGACGCCTAACGAGAGAAGCGTCACCAGCAGATAGACCGCCAGCGCGGAGAGTACTGCCAGCAGCGTCGCGCGGCCAACATCCTGTTTATTACGCGCGCGTGCGGAAACAACCACCGCGCCTTCGACGCCGATAAAAACCCACAGGGTGATCAGCATGGTGTTTTTCACCTGCTCCCATACCGGTACGCCCAGCGCCAGGCCGCTGAAATCCAGGCGGAATGTCTCCATACGAAACGCGATGGCGGCCAGCGCGATAAACGCGCCGAGGGGCAGCAGTTTGGCCAGCGTCGCGGCCAGGTTGATACCCGCGGCCGTTTGTACACCGCGCAGCACCAGGAAATGGACAATCCACAGCAGGACGGAGGCGCCGACGATGGATTGCCAGGTGTTGCCGTCGCCAAACAGGCGCAGCTCGGGGGTATCGGTAAAGAAGCTTAGCGCAGAGAAGACGATAACCAGATAGGAGACATTGGCAACAACCGCGCACAGCCAGTAGCCCCAGGCGGAGCAGAAGCCTATCAACTCGCCAAAGCCTTCCCGGGCGTAGGTAAAAATACCGCCGTCGAGTTCGGGGCGAATGCGGGTGAGCAGCAGCATGGCAAAGGCGAGGAACAGGATCCCCACGCCGGTGATACCCCAGCCGATAAGCAGTGCGGAAGGGCTGGCGACGGCTGCCATATTTTGCGGCAGGCTGAATACGCCTGCACCCAGCATTGAGCTGAGAACCAGCGCGGTCAGGGCGCTAAGGCCCAGTTTCTTTTCCATTGCATTCCCGAGGTGACAATCATCAAACTAAGAATATTTATTTGGCGAAATCGCATAAAAATGGAGGATTGCGCTAAGGCGCGGGATTTTACGGAGTGTTTTGTATGCATGCAATGGCGAGAAATGAAAAAAAGAAAAAAGGCGGCAGATCGCCGCCTTTTTGTTCAGCTCAGACGCCGTTATTTATACAGGTCGGCGCTGATGGTGATGTTGCCACCGCGCTCCTGCCACTGGCGGGTAATATGGTAGTACTTCGCGCCTTTCTTCGCCGCGCGCTTAGCCGTCTGGTAGGAGATTTCCGTCATGTTACCGTAGTTACCGGTGAACTTGATGCTGTCGTATGGCACCATCTGCGCGGCGGTGATTTTGTTCACTTCCTCGACTTTGGTACCGTCCGGCAGAGTGACGGTGTAACGCCCGCCTTTAGAAGATTGCGTTTCAAAGAAGCGGCCTACGCCGGTGCCGGAACCGACCGCTGCGGTGGTCGCTACGCCCGGGATCTCCACTTTCTTCGCGGCTTCTCCGCCTTCAGCCAGCGCAGCGCGACCGGCTTCTGAATCTGCCGGGATAGCGTCCGGGCTTTGCAGAACGCGTTTTTTGGCATCGGCTTTGTAGATATAGGCGGTGATTCGCTGGTTGCCGCCCTGGTTGGCATCAACCTGGCGCACGATAAAGAAGGAGGCGGCGCCCTTGGCCTTAGCGGCTTTGGTGATGGCGTCGTTAACTTCCGGCTGGCTGCGGTAGAAGCCCTGTACGGTGACGGTATCAAACGGCTCCAGCTCGACGGCCTGGTCCTTCGGTAATTCCATTACGCCGTTAATCACACGATTTTTCGGCGCGTCGGCCTGCGGGGCATTTTCTTTATAAAAATCGGCCGTTACGCGCAGGTTGCCGCCGCTGCCAAAATCAGACGTGTCGACAACATAAAAGGATGCTGCGCCATCTTTGTCCGCTTTACGGGAAACGGCCTGCACCGCGTCGCCAATGGCGTTAAAACGGCCGGTAACCACTACGCGATCGTAGGGCTTCAGCGCTGCCGCCTGCTCCGGAGTCAGCTCGGTCGCTGCATGGGCAGACAACGCGGTTGTAGCCAGAAGAGCAGACGCCAGGAGTGAGTTCTTAAGCTTCATAAAAATAATCCTTTGCCTTGCGCAAACCATGTACTGGTATTGTTGTTGACTGAAAACATTTGATTATTGCATTTATCGTGAGTGACTGTCTGCGTCAATTTTCAGTTGTCGCCCTAAACGTATACTGCAGAAATATAACATTTTTCGATATGTTGAAAAAACAGCCGCTTGACCAGCAAAATCGATAATCGATATCACTTTCATAAGTTAACGTAATGTTAATGCGATGATCAAGACGGCGATAAATGGTGAATTAACCCCTCTGCCAAGCGGATTATCAGGCGCTGGCATAAAAATAAGGTAAATATTGCTGCCTGGCACGGTTAGCCGTGCGTTTTACCAATAAAATCAAAATTTCTGTTTTATTGCTGTAGATCACAATCGGTATTTTCAGTAGGTTATAAAAAGTTTGTTACTGTTTTATTTTTTCAGACATATGTTGGAAGGCACGTTCATCCGCCTTCGCGACGGTCGTTTGTAAGAAAAGTAAACCATCATCAAAAACCGATGGAAGGGAAAACTATGCGTATTGGTGTACCAAAAGAGAGACTAGCCCTGGAAACCCGGGCCGCCGCCACACCGAAAACGGTGGAGCAGCTGCTGAAACTCGGGTTCAGCGTCGCGGTAGAAAGCGGCGCAGGTAAGCTGGCCAGTTTCGACGACGAGGCCTTCGTTCAGGCTGGAGCGGAGATCGTTAGCGGTGATGACGTCTGGCAGTCCGACGTCATTCTGAAAGTGAACGCGCCCGATGACGAAGAGATCCTGCTGCTTAATCCCGGCACGACGCTCATCAGCTTCATCTGGCCGGCGCAAAACCCGCAGCTGATGGAAAAACTGGCGGCGCGCAATATCAACGTGATGGCGATGGATTCAGTGCCGCGTATTTCGCGCGCTCAGTCGCTGGATGCGTTAAGTTCGATGGCTAACATCGCCGGCTATCGCGCAATCGTTGAAGCCGCCCACGAGTTTGGCCGCTTCTTCACCGGGCAGATCACCGCGGCAGGTAAGGTTCCTCCCGCGAAGGTGATGGTTATCGGAGCCGGGGTTGCCGGTCTGGCGGCCATCGGCGCGGCTAACAGCCTCGGCGCAATCGTCCGCGCGTTTGATACCCGTCCGGAAGTGAAAGAACAGGTGCAGAGTATGGGCGCCGAGTTCCTTGAGCTGGATTTTAAAGAGGAAGCGGGCAGCGGCGACGGCTATGCCAAAGTCATGTCTGAAGCCTTTATCAAAGCCGAGATGGCGCTCTTTGCCGCGCAGGCCAAAGATGTCGACATCATCGTTACCACCGCGCTGATTCCGGGTAAACCGGCGCCGAAGCTGATTACCCGCGAGATGGTTGACTCCATGAAGTCCGGCAGCGTGGTGGTTGACCTGGCGTCGCAAAACGGCGGCAACTGTGAATACACCGTGCCGGGCCAGGTGGTTACCACCGCCAACGGCGTGAAGATTATCGGTTATACCGATCTCCCTGGCCGTCTGCCGACGCAGTCCTCACAGCTGTATGGCACCAACCTGGTTAACCTGCTTAAGCTGCTGTGCAAAGAGAAAGACGGCAATGTCGTTATCGATTTTGATGATGTCGTTATCCGCGGCGTTACCGTGGTTCGCGAGGGTGAAATCACCTGGCCCGCTCCACCCATTCAGGTATCTGCTCAGCCGCAGGCGGCAGCGAAAAAGGTTGAAGCGCCAAAAGCAGAGGCGAAACCGAGCTCGCCGCTGCGCAAGTATGCGCTGATGGCGCTGGCGATTATTCTGTTTGGCTGGCTGGCAAGCGTGGCGCCGAAAGAGTTCCTCGGCCACTTTACCGTTTTCGCGCTCTCCTGCGTGGTCGGTTACTACGTCGTATGGAACGTCTCCCATGCGCTGCATACGCCGCTGATGTCGGTCACTAACGCGATTTCCGGCATTATCGTGGTAGGGGCATTGTTACAGATAGGCCACGGCGGCTGGGTCAGCTTCCTGAGCTTTATCGCGGTGCTGATCGCCAGCATTAATATTTTTGGTGGTTTCACCGTCACTCAGCGCATGCTGAAAATGTTCCGCAAAGGATAAGGGGTAACAAATGTCTGGTGGATTAGTTACAGCTGCATACATTGTTGCCGCGATTCTGTTTATTTTTAGCCTGGCGGGGCTTTCCAAACACGAAACCTCCCAGCAGGGGAACTACTACGGCATTGCCGGGATGGCGATTGCGCTGGTGGCGACCATTCTGGGGCCGGATAGCAGCAACGTCGCGTGGATCCTGCTGGCGATGGTTATTGGCGGCGCGATCGGTATTCGTCTGGCGAAGAAAGTTGAAATGACCGAGATGCCGGAGCTGGTGGCGATTCTGCACAGCTTCGTGGGCCTGGCGGCGGTACTGGTTGGCTTTAACAGCTATCTGCAGCATGAAACCGGTATGGAACAGATTCTGGTCAATATTCATTTGACCGAAGTGTTCCTCGGTATCTTCATCGGCGCGGTGACCTTTACGGGTTCCGTTGTGGCGTTTGGCAAGCTGTGCGGCAAGATGTCTTCTAAGCCGCTGATGCTGCCGAACCGTCATAAGCTAAACCTGGCGGCGCTGGTCATTTCTTTCCTGCTGCTGATCGTTTTCGTGCGTACCGACAGCATTGGCATGCAGGTACTGTGCCTGCTGGTGATGACCGTGATTGCCCTGGCGTTTGGCTGGCACCTGGTGGCCTCCATCGGCGGCGCGGATATGCCGGTCGTGGTATCAATGCTGAACTCCTACTCCGGCTGGGCGGCGGCGGCGGCGGGCTTTATGCTCAGCAACGACCTGCTGATCGTAACCGGTGCGCTGGTAGGTTCTTCCGGTGCAATTCTGTCCTACATCATGTGTAAGGCGATGAACCGTTCGTTCTTCAGCGTGATTGCCGGCGGTTTTGGTTCTGACGGCACGGCGTCCACAGGTGATGAAGAAGTGGGCGAGCACCGTGAAATCAGCGCCGAAGAAACCGCTGAGATGCTGAAAGGTTCTCAGTCGGTCATCATCACCCCGGGCTACGGCATGGCGGTTGCGCAGGCCCAGTATCCGGTCGCGGAAATCACTGAGAGACTGCGCGCGCGCGGAATCAAAGTGCGTTTCGGTATTCATCCGGTTGCCGGGCGTCTGCCGGGCCATATGAACGTCCTGCTGGCGGAAGCGAAAGTCCCGTATGACATCGTGCTGGAAATGGATGAGATCAACGATGATTTCTCCGATACCGACACCGTACTGGTCATCGGCGCTAACGACACGGTGAACCCGGCCGCGCAGGACGATCCGGGCAGCCCGATCGCCGGTATGCCGGTGCTGGAAGTGTGGAAAGCGCAGAACGTCATTGTATTTAAACGTTCAATGAACACCGGCTACGCTGGCGTACAAAACCCGCTGTTCTTTAAAGAGAACACCCACATGCTGTTTGGCGATGCCAAAGCCAGCGTCGATGCGATTCTGAAAGCGTTGTAAGGCCTGGTCGTTTAAAACCTGTGCTTCTTAAGCCGTCTCTTCTGAGACGGCTTTTTTATATAGGTGACGAAGGGGTTATTTGCTCATAAAATAATCAGGCGAAGGTGTTACAATAGGCTGTTTTTCACCCAAACTGAGGATATTATGGATACCGAGTTAACCCCCACGCAACTGGCCATCGAATTTCTGCGCCGTGACCCCGCTGCTTTAACCCCCGCGCAGTATCTGAAAAAGCTGAAATTGCTGGAACTTGAGTTCGCCGATTTAATGGCGCTTTCGTCCATGGAGCTTAAAGAAGAGATCGATCACGCCTGGCGCTTAGGTATCCACTAACGTTTTCGTTACCCACAAAGCTGTTGAAATCGGGGCCAAATGGCCCTTTATTTTTGTTAATGGGATGCAAAAAAATCCCCCGCGCGGGCGGGGGATGACGTCTTATTACCACGAATGAAGTCAACGGACTAATCGTCTTCTTCGTCGTCCAGCTCAACCGGCGTCTGGTACTGGTCCGGCTTCAGAGCCAGCAGGTCGCAGCGCAGGTGGTCAATAACCTGTTCAGCGGTATTGCCGAGGAAGGCTGCCGAGAGTCCGGTTCGACCAATCGTACCCAGTACCACGATTCCCGCCTGAAGATGCTCTGAAAGGTCGGGAATGACCTCCTCAGGTAACCCTTTTTCAACGTGGGTGCGGCCTTCATCGATACCGAATTTTTGCCGCAGCGCTTTCATGGCCAGCAGATGCTGACCGCGAATGGCGTCGTTATAGACGCTGGGGTCAAAATCAGGGAGCTCAATCGCGATATTGATGGGCGTGACGGGATAGGCGCCCACCAGGTGAACCTCTGTATGGTTAACCTGTTCCGCCAGCTCAATGGTTTCTCTGACCAGTTTTTCATTGAGCGCGTTGTGGTAGTTCTCTTCACTGGCGAGATTGACCGCCACCAGCGCTTTACCGCCTTCCGGCCACGGCTGATCTTTGACCATCCAGACCGGGCATGGGCATTTACGCAGCAGGTGCCAGTCCGTTGGGGTGAAAATCACCGCTTCCAGCTTGTCGTGCTGGTGCGCCATCTTCAGCACTAAATCATGCTTGTCGCTGATGATTTCCTGAATAATGGCTTCGAAGGGACGATTGTGCCACACCACTTTAATATCAATGGGCACGCCGGACTCTATATAGAATTTTGCCTGCTCGCGGATCCAGGCGGTACGCTGGCCGATGACGCCCTGGCGCATGGCCGTACGTTCGTCGGGGGAGAGCAGGGTGGTCATTTCATAAGAAAAATCATAGATCGGCAAAAAGGCTTTGATGCGGCCACCAATCCGTTGGTGCAGATACACCGCGCGCCGCAATGCAGGCTGGTCGTCCTGATTGGGGTCGATTACTACCAGCATGTTCTGATACTTCGCCATACAGGGTCTCCTTACAACTGTAACTACAGTCTGTATTAAAAAGATAACCTATATGGATGAAATGAAACAGGGGATGAGCCTGGCCAGATCAACAAATTAGAAAAAAATTCGCGATCCGGCCGGATACGGGAGGACTATCAGGCGACGTTGCGGGCCTGGCCAGCAAGCTGCGCCAGCAGGTCGCTGTTTTCGATGGTGATATATTTGCCTTTAACCGCCAGCATACCGCTTTTCTGGAAACGTCCCAGCAGGCGGCTGATGGTTTCTACCGTCAGGCCCAGATAGTTGCCGATATCGCCACGGGTCATGGTGAGGCGGAACTCACGCGGCGAGAAGCCGCGCTGCGCGAAACGGCGGGACAGATTGTAGATAAAGGCCGCCAGGCGCTCCTCTGCGTTCTTTTTGGAAAGCAGCAGGATCATATCCTGATCGCCTTTGATCTCGCCGCTCATCAGACGCATCATCTGCTGACGCAGGTTCGGCATCTTACCGGAGAGGTCGTCCAGCGTTTCAAACGGAATCTCGCAGACCATTGAGGTTTCCAGCGCCTGGGCAAAGCTCGGGTGGTGGGCGGTGCCGATAGCGTCAAAGCCGACCAAATCGCCGGCCAGATGAAAACCGGTGATCTGCTCATCGCCCTGTTCGGTGATGGTGTAGCTTTTAATGGTGCCAGAACGAATTGCATACAGCGATTTCAGCTCATCACCGGCTTTGAACAAGGTCTGTCCTTTCTGGATAGGCTTTTTCCGCTCGATGATGTTATCAAGCTGGTCAAGCTCATGCTCGTTCAGAGTAAAAGGGATGCAAAGCTGGCTAATGCTGCAATCCTGGCAATGGATTGCACAACCGCCAGACTGAATGCGTCGTATAATTCGCTTTTCCGGGATCATAAGTCTGCTCAGGCTTTAATTGATATTGGTCAATTTTAACATCTTTTTGGTGAGCAGGTAAGTCTCGAACCCCTGAAACACGTAATATTAAAAGGGTAAATCAGTTACCCATTTTATCTCATTGATTATGAATAAATTATCTGGCGATGTTGGATTGTAAAATTACCGGAAGATTCCAGAAAAGGCACTTACGGTCAAAGGAGCAGATAGCCTTCGTGACGCAATAGCCACTCTTTTCGCTGCACGCCGCCGGCGTAACCCGTCATGGTGCCGTTACGCCCGATCACCCGGTGGCAGGGCACCACAATACTGACAGGATTTGAACCGTTGGCGGCACCCACGGCGCGCGCCGCGCCCGGACGTCCCAGCGCCTCCGCGAGCTGACCGTAGTGCATGACCTGGCCGCAGGGGATGGTGCGCAGCGTTTGCCAGACTTCCCGCTGAAACGGCGTCCCGCCGGTGGCGGTAGGTAAGGTGTCGATAACGGCGAGATCGCCCGCGAAGTAATCGCTAAGCTTACGGCTCAGGTTACCGGGATTACGCGAATCAACGCGTTGGTAGCCTTCACGGCGATAATGCACATCCAGCAGTTGTTCCATGCGGTCGCGGTGCTGATCCCACTCAACGGCCCGCAGGTTAAACTGCTCATCGCAAATCACCCACAGCGGCCCCAGCGGGGTGTCAATTTTATCTTGCAACAGCGTGAGCATCGGTCCTCCTTCAGCGAGGTTATTTTGGCAGGGCATCACCATAGCACGACGCGATGTGGGCAAACCATACTCCGAAAAGGTCAACAAACAGGGTCAGCATGGACTATTAATTATGAGGTGAGGAAAGCGATGTTTATTTTTACATTCACTCGCAGACGCGTTGGCAAGGCGATTTTGCTACCTTTATCCGGCGGCGAATTCACCGGCAACCATCCGGCGCGGCAGATAAACAGACTGGCTTTCCTTGAGTCCATGATTTCCCGGCGTTTCTGCGCGGGTTTTTACCAACAAAGGTGGTGATATGCAATATATGATGACTGGCGTTGTAATTGTGATTATCAGCGGCTTAGTAATTCATCTGATCGCTTTGGCGATTGAAGGACTGTATAAAGTCATCAGTAACCGCACGACCTGGCGTTAACGTTTTTGTGGCCTTCCCTGGCCTGTCGCGACGTTAAGGTAATCGCGGATAAATACCCGGTCCGATGGGCAGCCCCACGAGGTACCAGCCAACCAGCAGCAGTAGCCAGACGGCAAGGAATATTAATGGATAAGGCAAGACCAGCGAGTAGTAGGTTCCAAGCTTAGCGTCGGGCCGGTAGCGCTGTAAGAAGCCGAGAAATAGCGGCACAAACGGCGATACCGGCGCCAGCGGCAGCACCGATGAGTCGGCGATGCGAAACAGAATCTGCGCGAATGCCGGGTGAAAGCCCAGCAGCATAAACATCGGCACGAAAATCGGCGCCAGAATCGACCAGATTGCCGAACCGCTGGCGATAAACATACACAAAAAGGCGGATAGCAGCGCCAGGCCGACAAACGCCGGTACGCCGTTCATTCCCGCGCTCTCCAGCAGATCCGTCAAGCCGACGGCCATAAATTTCCCCATATTGCTCCAGTTGAACATGGCGACGAACTGGGCCAGCGGGAAGACCATCACGATAAAACCTGCCATCTCTTTCATCGGCTCAATCATCAGCTGAGGCAGATCGGCCTGGCGGCGAATTTTGCCGGTGGCGATGCCGTAGGCCAGTGAAACGACGAAGAAGAAAAAGATAATGAGCGGGACGATCCCTTTTATAAACGGCGAAGGCATCACGGTATGCTTGATGGGATCGCGCAGGATACCGTTTTCCGGCACGACCATCAGCGCGATCGCCGCCACGAATAACAGCGCGGCCACGCCGGCCACGCGCAGGCCGAAGCGCTGTTCCGGCGTCAACGTCTGCAGCGTTTCATCGCTGTTGCCTTGCCATTGCCCTAACCGCGGTTCCACCAGTTTATCGGTAATCAATCCGCCAACCAGAGTGAGAACGATCACTGAGGTTGCCATAAAATACCAGTTATCAATCACGCTGACGTGGAGCGAGGCGTCAAGGGTTTTTGCCGCTTCGGTGCTGATGCCAGAGAGCAGGACATCGGTGGTGACGATGAGCAGATTGGCCGTGAAGCCGCAGCCGACGCCGGCGATGGCCGCCAGCAGCCCGGCAACCGGGTGGCGGCCGACGGCGAGGAACATCAGGGCGCCCAGCGGCGGCATAATCACCAGCGCGGCATCGGAAGAGATGTGGCTAAAGAAGGCGATAAAAAGCACCATATAGCTGGCGTAACGGGCGCTAACGTGGGATGACATTTTCACCATCAGCGAAGGCAGCAGGCCCACTCGTTCCGCAAAACCGGCCCCCAGCACCAGAGCCAGAATGGCCCCCAGCGGCGCGAAACCGCTGAAGTTCTTAATGACGTTCGGCAAAAACCAGTGCAATCCTTCAACGCTAAGCAAATTTTTCACCACCACTCGCGAGCCGTCGGTGGGGTTCTGTACCCCGACGTTCAGCGCCGACAGGATGGCGGTGGCGACCATTAACGCCACAATCAGATAGATAAACAGTAAAAACGGATGCGGGACCTTGTTACCTATTTTTTCAACCCAGCCATAAAGCTTACCGGTGGGGGAAGGCGACGGTATGGATGACATACTCATGGGCGTTCCTCAGTTGTCGTTGTTGTGTTGGTTGTCTCTTTACCCCAGGGCGTGTCAGCCGTTGTTTTTTTGGCGATTACCGCGTTGCCGTACTCCATCCACGGGGCTTTTATTATTTTAAAATCGACGGCTTGACCTCCTGTGGAATGGGGCACCGGTAGGGCCTTTCGGCTAAGACCTGCGCCAGTTCCTGCTGGCTGGCGGTCAGTAACGCCCTGTCGCTGAACAGACGAATGGCCGTCGCGCCCAGCACTTTCCCCGCCAGCAGCATCCCTTTGTGGGCGATGGAGGTTCTGCCCTGGCTCACCAGTTGCCAGGAGTGCAGCGGCGTCCCGACGGCAAAACAGGGGCTGAAGCACTGGGCCACGGGGGCCTTCCAGCTCACGTCGCCGACGTCGGTAGAGCCCGCAAGGATGTTGTCCGTTGCCGCCCACGGCGCCACTTCATCGATCAGGCGCGTTTCGCGGTGGCGGCGGGCGAACGCTTTCCCGTCCTCGCCGCCGGTGTCGGCAATGTTTTTCAGGCTGTTATTGATATCGTTCGCGCTCAAGGTTGCGCGAATTTCGGCGGCGAATGCGCGCTCTTCCGCGCTCCAGGGCGGCGTGCCGTAATGGCAAACCGCCTGATACATCGCCGCTTCCAGCGTGCGGTTGGGCAGATAGCTGGAACAGGCTTTTTCGAAGCGACAGCTGACGCGGGTCTCGGTCATCAACGCCGCGCCCTGGGCGATTTTCTCGATCCGGGCGAAGATTTGCTGCGCGTCGGCCATTTCCGGCGCGCGAATGAGATACAGCACCTCCGCCTGCGCCTGAACAACGTTGGGAGAGACGCCGCCGGTATCGGTGATGGCGTAGTGCACCCGCGCCTTTTCGATAATATGTTCGTTAAGGAAGTTGCTGCCGGTGGTCATCAGCGTCACGGCATCCAGCGCGCTGCGGCCCAAATGCGGCGAGTTTGCCGCGTGCGCCGCGGTGCCGGTAAACCGCCACGCCGCCTGAATGTTGGCAAGGGTGCGGGTGCTGAACATCCCGGCCCAGGCTTCCGGATGCCAGGTCAGAGCGGCATCGATGTCATCGAATAACCCCTCGCGGACCATGAAGGTTTTCCCCGAGCCGCCTTCCTCGCCGGGACAGCCATAGAAGCGAAGCGTGCCGGCGCCGCCCTGTTGCTGCAGCCAGTTCCTGGCGGCGAGCGCGGCGGCGAACGCCGCCGTACCAAGCAGATTATGCCCGCACCCGTGACCGTTTTCTCCCGGCGTCGAAGACGCGGGTTCCGCGCAGTGGGCCTGCTGGCTGAGCCCCGCCAGGGCGTCAAATTCGCCGAGGAGGGCAATCACCGGTTGGCCCGCGCCGAAGCTGGCGATAAAGGCGTTGGGGATCCCGCCGGCATTGCGGGTCAATTGAAAGCCTTCCGCTTCCAGCGCATCGGCCAAACGCGCAGCGGACCAGAACTCCTGAAAGCGGGTTTCCGGATGGTCCCAGATATCATCGGCAATGGCGCAAAAATCGTTGCGCCGCCCCTCAATAACGTCATCGACAAATTGATAAACGTGTTCCATTACACACCTCGCTGCCAGGGAAAGTTCAGGGCGACGCGTGCTAACGTTTCGACGGCCAGGGTCATCACGTTCTCGTCGAAATCGAATTTTTCATTGTGGTGACCGGCGCTCAGTTCCGTGCCGAATATCATGTATGAGGCGAGACCGCCGCGCTCCTGGACCCGGGCCATCATCAGAGTGGCATCCTCGGAACCCGCCGGGGCAGCGATACGATCGACAGCCTGTTTAACGCCGGGGACCTGGGCCGTCTGCTGGCGCAGATAGTCCACCCACGCCGGCGACGGGGCGCTGGAGGTGGCCGCGCCCATCAGCTGCAGCTGGTAACTGGCTTCATACATAGTCGCCGCGCCGGCGATCGCCTGTTTAGCCCGCTCAAAGACGTACTGGTTAATGGCATCGGTTTCGCCACGGGTTTCGACTTTTAATAGCGCGGAGGAGGGAACTACGTTACGCCCGGTACCGGCCTGCATGACGCCGACGTTAACCCTTGACGCCCCGGCGCTGTGCGGCGCGATGGCGTGCAGGGCAAGGGCGGCCTGGGCCGCCGCCAGTAGCGCGTTACGGCCATCTTCCGGTTTACCGCCAGCGTGGGCGGCGACGCCGCTGAACTGCACATCGAATTTGGTGGTGGCCATAAAGTTATCGCCGCCGCAGACGACGGTGCCGGCAGGGACGCCGGTACCGATATGAATGGCGGTAAAGTAATCCACCTCATCAAGTACGCCCGCCGCGACCATGGCGCGCGCGCCGCGGGTACCTTCTTCCGCCGGCTGGAAAATCAGCACCATCGTCCCGTTGAGCTGCGCGGCATACTCCTTCAGAACGTGCGCCAGACCCAGCCCGATTGCGGTGTGACCGTCGTGGCCGCAGGCATGCATCATGCCGTCGTTGCAGGAGGCAAAACGATCGCGATGCGGACGGTGACTATCGTCATGCTGCTCGTTGAGATCGAGCGCATCCATGTCGACGCGAAACGCCAGCGTCGGCCCCGGCCGCCCGGTATCGAGGGTCGCCACCACTCCGGCGAAGCCGCCTTCAAACGCCGGTAGCCAGCGTTCAGGCGCACCCTGCGCGCGGGCGCGCTGGAACGCCTGCGCCAGCGTCTCTTCATCAGGCAGGCCCATACGGCTATCGGCATCGATAACGTCGCGCCCCAGCGCCAGCTGATAACCCAGACCGTCTAATACTTCCGCCACTTTGCTGGCGGTGCGGAACTCCAGCCAGCCGGATTCCGCATGCAGGTGAAAATCGCGACGCCATTCGGTCATTTTTGGCGCCAGCTGGTTGATGAAATCATAAAGTTGCGGCATAACCTTTCCCGTTATAAGCAAAAACTGTGATGGTGTTCACGAAGTGATAGCCTTTACTTATCACCCATCACTTTCATGCACTCTCATCCTTAACCTGCCACAGCACAATCGATTACAGTAGATGTCATTTTCTTCTGTCTGATAAACACTGGTTATCACTCACAACATGTCATTTCAGATTAAATTTCACCACATTCGCGCCTTCGTTGAGGTCGCGCGCGAAGGAAGTATTCGCGGCGCCAGCCGGGCGTTGGCGATTTCGCAGCCGGCGTTGACCAAAGCGATTAAAGAGCTGGAAGAGGGGCTCTCCGCGCAGCTGTTTGTGCGCCGTAGCCAAGGGGTGGCGTTGACCGAAAATGGCGAAAGTTTTTATCAACATGCGAGCCTGATCCTGGAAGAGCTGCGGGTGGCGCAGGATGAATTGCTGCAACGTCAGGGCGAGCAGGCCGGGCAGATTAATATCGGCCTTGGCGCCAGCGTAGCGCGTTCGCTGATGCCTTCGGTTATTTGCCGCTTTCATCAGCAGCATCCGCTGGTGAAGGTGCGGATTATGGAAGGACAGCTGCTGGCGATGATTAATGAACTGCGTCAGGGTGAGCTGGATTTCACCATCAATACTTACTATCCCGGCCCCTACGATCATGAATTCAGCTTTGAGAAGCTATTTGAGAAACCCTTCGCGGTATTCGCCCGCGCCGGTCACCCGGCGGCACACGTCACTTCACTTACCGAGCTGCTCGATCACCACTGGACGATGCCGACGCCGCGCGGTAGCTACTTCAAACAGCTGCAGGAGATGTTTAACCAGGCCGGACTGGCGCCAAAGGTGGATATCGTTTGTGAGACCTTCTCTTCGTGCATTAGCCTGGTGGTGAAAAGCGATTTTCTCAGCATTCTGCCGGTCGAACTTGGCAACGACCCGATGATGGCGGATAAGCTGGTGATGATCCCCATTCGAGAAGCGTTACCCAAAGCCGCCTATTTTCTGATTCAGCGCCGCGATACGCGGCAAACGCCCTTAACCGCGTCATTAATCACGCTGTTTCGTCGTCAGAGCCGACAACTATTTCCATAATCGCGCAGAGGTGGCTAAACGCGTTGAGGAGGCGCCGCGAGACGGCTATAGTAACCACCCGGTAGTAGCTGGAGGAGCGCGCATGAACCTTGACGACAAATCCCTATTTCTTGGCGCCATGGAGGACGTTCAGCCTCTGAAACATAATCACGACGTTCACTGGCACCCCGCGCGCAATACTCGCGCCGCGCTGCGGATTGATCCCCTGCAGCTGGATAACTTTCTGACCACCGGCTATCTCGATATTATGCCGCTGGCAACCGCCCTTGAGTTTAAGCGGGAAGGTCTGCAAAGTGGCGTCCTGGAGAAGCTCCGGCGCGGCAAATACGGCCAGCAGGCAAGCCTCAATCTGCTGCGCCAGCCGGTGGAGAAGTGCCGACAGAATCTGTTTGCTTTTGTGGTCCAGGCGCAAAAAGAGGGGCTGCGTAATGTGCTGATCGTGCATGGCAAAGGGCGCGACGATAACGCGCACGCCAATATTATTCGCAGCTACCTGGCGCGCTGGCTGGTGGAACTCCCGGAAGTCCAGGCGTTCTGCGCGGCGTTACCGCACCACGGCGGCAGCGGCGCCTGCTACGTGGCCCTGCGGAAATCGGCGGAGGCAAAGCAGGAAAACTGGGAGCGCCACGCCAAGCATAGCCGCTAGCGCATCAACAGCGTCAGTTCCCGGGCTGCTTTCTGTAGCTCGGGTAACACCCGCTCCAGCATCTCGTGCGTGGAGACCTGCCCGGCGTGTACGCCGACGTTCAGCGCCGCCTGAATCTGCCCCTGAGGGTTAAAGAGCGGCACCGCCAGCGAGCGCAGCCCCATCTCGAGCTCCTGATCGTTAAGCGCGTAGCCCTGCTGGTGCACGCGCTTAAGTTCGGTACGCAGCTTTGCAACCGAATCAACGGTTTGCGGGGTATAGCGAATCATCGTGACCCGGCCCAGCATATCGTTCAGCTTCTCCTCCGGCTGATAGCTCAGCAGCACGCGTCCCATGGAGGTCGCCCAGGCGGGCAGGCGGCTGCCGATGTCGAGATCGATGGTCATAATGCGCGAACTCGACGCGCGAGCGATATAAAGAATGTCGTCGCCGTCGAGAGTGGCGATGGAGCAGGACTCATTGAGCATTTCGCTTAAATGCTTCAGCACCGGCTGCGCCGAACGCGCCAGCGGCGTGGAGGCAAGCCAGGCGTGGCCCAGCGCCAGAATTTTCGGTCGCAGCTGGAAATTTTTACCATCTTCGGCGTAAACAAAGCCCAGTTTGCTCAGCGTATACAGGCAGCGGCGCACCGCCGCGCGCGGAATGCCGGTCTTTTGGCTGATCTGCGAAATTGAGAGCAGCGGGCGCTGCGGAGTAAACGCCTGGATCACCTCCAGCCCGCGCGCCAGCGAAGCCATAAAGTTCGGATCGCCCTTAAACGGATCGCTATCGCCCGTCAGTAAATCATCTGGATGCTTCTCCATTTTCTTCTCCGTATTTGCCGTCGATCACATTCTTTCGCTAAACATACACGATGTTCGATTATCGCACCATATTTCGATTATCGCCCTTGACCAGCATCGTTAAGCGGGTCACATTTTGTGCGAACAACGAATAAAAGTGCGATTACCGCACATACAGGAGCGACCTGATGATTGATAAAAGCGTGTCGACGCTACGTGATGCCATCGCCGGGATCCACGACGGGGCGACCATAATGATTGGCGGTTTTGGCCCCGCCGGGCAGCCGACGTACCTGATAGATGCTCTGATAGAACAGGGGGCCCGTGATTTAACCATTATCAATAACAATGCGGGCAACGGCGAAGTCGGCCTGGCGGCGCTGCTGAAGGCCGGTCGGGTGCGAAAAATGATCTGTTCGTTCCCACGTCAGGTTGATTCGCAGATTTTCGATGACCTTTATCGCCGCGGCAAAATTGAGCTGGAGCTGGTACCGCAGGGCAACCTCGCGGCGCGGATCCAGGCGGCAGGCGCTGGCCTCGGCGCGGTGTTTACCCCCACCGGCTACGGTACGCCGCTGGCGGAGGGGAAAGAGACCCGCGAAATCGACGGGCGTCATTACGTGCTCGAATACCCTATCAGGGCCGACTTCGCGTTGATCAAAGCCCACCAGGGCGACCGCTGGGGAAACCTGGTTTATCGCAAAGCGGCGCGCAATTTTGGCCCGATTATGGCGACCGCCGCGAAAACCACCATTGTAGAAGTTTCGCAGCTGGTGCCCTTGGGCGATCTCGACCCGGAAAGCATCATTACCCCGGGCATTTTTGTGCAGCGCGTCTACTCCCTGGAAAACCTGATTGCCGCTAAAAGCGCCTGAGGAACTCTTAATGCAAAAACTGACTCGCGATGAGATGGCCCAGCGCGTGGCCCGCGATATTCCCGAAGGCGCTTACGTCAATCTGGGGATCGGCTTGCCCACCCGCATCGCCAACTATCTTCCTGCCGATAAAGAAATCTTCCTGCACAGCGAAAACGGCCTGCTGGGGATGGGGCCGAAACCGCTGCCGGGGGAAGAGGATCCGGAGCTGATTAACGCCGGGAAAGAGTATGTGACTCTGCTCAACGGCGGCTGCTACTTTCACCACGGCGACTCCTTCGCCATGATGCGCGGCGGGCACCTCGATATCTGCGTGCTTGGCGCCTACCAGGTTTCCGCCAGCGGCGATCTGGCGAACTGGAGCACCGGCGCGCCCGACGCCATTCCTGCCGTCGGCGGAGCGATGGATCTGGCCATTGGCGCTCGTCAGGTCTTCGTGATGATGGATCACCTGACCCGCGACGGGGAGTGCAAGCTGGTAGAGCACTGCACCTATCCGCTGACCGGCGTCGGCTGCGTCAGCCGTATCTATACCGACCTGGCGGTCATCGATATCAGCGAAAGCGGCCCGGTGGTGCGGGAAATCTTTAACGGCCTCTCTTTTGAGGAACTGCAGCGCATCACGCCGGTGGCGCTGACTTTTGCACAACTGGCGGAAAGCGCGTAAGGAACCTATGATGAATCAGGCATTTATCTGTGATGCGGTGCGGACGCCGTTCGGCCGCTTTGGCGGTACCCTGGCCACCCTGCGCGCCGACGATCTGGCGGCGCTGCCGCTGAAAGCGCTGCTGGAGCGCAACCCGGGACTCGATCCGGCGCGTATTGACGATGTGATTTACGGCTGCGCTAACCAGGCGGGGGAAGATAACCGCAACGTCGCGCGCATGGCGCTGCTGCTGGCCGGTCTGCCGGAATGCGTACCGGGCAGTACCGTAAACCGCCTGTGCGGTTCCAGCCTTGATGCGATCGGTATCGCAGCGCGCGCGATTAAAAGCGGCGAAACTCAGCTGATGATCGCCGGCGGCGTGGAGAGCATGTCGCGCGCGCCTTTTGTGATGGGCAAGGCCGAAAGCGCCTTTAGCCGCACGATGCGGATGGAAGATACCACCATCGGCTGGCGCTTCATTAACCCGCAGATGAAAGCGCTGTACGGCGTGGATTCGATGCCGGAAACGGCGGAAAACGTGGCGGACGATTTCGCCATTTCGCGGGAGGACCAGGATGCGTTTGCGCTGCGTAGCCAGCTGCGTACGGCGGCGGCGCAGGAGGCCGGACGCTTTGCCGACGAGCTGATTGCCGTCTCGGTGCCGCAGCGTAAGGGCGAACCGCTACTCTTTAGCCGCGATGAGCACCCGCGCAGCACCACGGCGGAGGCGCTGGCCAGGCTGCGCGGCGTGGTGCACGCCGACGGTACGGTGACGGCAGGTAACGCTTCCGGAGTCAACGACGGCGCCTGCGCGCTGCTGCTTGCCAGCGAGCAGGCGCTGGCCGCCAATGATTTACAGCCGCTCGCCCGCGTGGTGGGCGTCGCGACGGCAGGGGTGGCGCCGCGTATTATGGGATTTGGCCCGGCGCCGGCGGTACGTAAGGTGCTGGCGCAAACCGGGCTAACGCTTGGGCAGATGGACGTCATTGAACTGAATGAGGCCTTTGCCGCTCAGGCGCTGGCGGTCACGCGCGATCTGGGTCTGCCCGACGATGCGGCGCACGTCAACCCTAACGGCGGCGCGATAGCCCTCGGACATCCGCTTGGCGCCTCCGGCGGCCGTCTGGCAATGACCGCGGCGTACCAGCTGCGCCGTACCGGCGGGCGCTATGCGCTGTGCACCATGTGTATCGGCGTCGGTCAGGGGATCGCGCTGATTATAGAACGCGTTTAAGGAGCCATAATGAGTTTGTTGACCCCGATGATGCGCACCAGTCCGCTGACCGCCTGTTTCAGCGATGCGCAGCGGGTACAGGGGATGCTGGATTTTGAAGCCGCGCTGGCTCGCGCTCAGGTCGAATGCGGCCTCGTGCCGCAGGCGGCGCTTAATCCCATTATTGAGAGTTGCCGGTACGAAAACATCGACTTCTCCGCGCTGGGGCAGGCCGCCGCCAGCGCCGGGAATCTGGCGATCCCGCTGGTCAAACAGCTGACCGCGCGGGTTAAACAACGGGATGACGCGGCGGCGCGCTACGTACACTGGGGGGCGACCAGCCAGGATGCTATCGACACCGGCTTTATCCTGCAACTGCGCGGCGCGCTGGCGGAAACGGACTCCCTGCTGCAGCAACTGCTCGACGCGTTAGCCCATCAGGCGGCGCGCTATCAGGATACGGTGATGCCCGGGCGTACCTGGATGCAGCATGCGCTGCCGGTCACCTTCGGTCTGAAACTGGCCGGGACGCTGGATGCGCTGCTGCGCTGGCAGGTGCGTCTGCGAGAGATGCGCTCAAGGGTGCTGGCGCTGCAGTTTGGCGGCGCGGCGGGCACCCTCGATTCCCTTAAAACGCAGGCGCCGCGGATCGCCGGCGCGCTGGCGAAAACCCTCGACCTGCAGCTTCCGGACGCGCCGTGGCACAGCCAGCGCGACCGGCTGCTGGAGGTGGGGGCATGGTACGCGGGCGTCTGCGGCACGCTGGGTAAATTCGCCAATGATTTTTCTCTGCTGATGCAAACCGAGGTTGCAGAGGTGGGTGAACCGGTCGCCGAAGGACGCGGCGGATCGTCTACCATGCCGCACAAACGCAATCCCATCTCCTGCGCCGCTATTTTGACCGCCGCCCAGCGTACGCCCGGACTGGTGGCAACGCTCTATGCCGGGCAGATCCAGCAGCACGAGCGGGCGCTGGGCGGCTGGCAGGCGGAGTGGGAAACGCTGCCGGAGCTGATAACCCTCGCCGGCGGCGCGCTGGCGCAGAGCGAAACGCTGGTCCGCGACATGCAGGTCTTCCCGCATAAGATGCGCGCCGACCTCGATATCACCCATGGCCTGATTATGGCCGAGGCCGTCACTCTGGCGCTGGCGGAGTTTGTCGGCAAAGCCGAGGCTCATCACCGGGTTGAGGCGCTGTGTCGCCAGGCGCTGGATGCGTCACGTTCGCTGTTAAGCGTGCTGGAAACCGATCCGCTGGTCAGCGAGCATCTCTCCGCCAGCCGCTTAACCCAACTGCTGGACCCGACAACGGCGACCGGCAGCTCAGCACTCTTCGTGCGCCAGGTTGTGGCGCGCTATAAGGAGCAACGTTATGAATGTTGATTATCAGATAGATGGGCCGCAAGACGCGCCGGTCATCGTTCTCTCTAACTCGCTGGGCACTACCCGGGCGATGTGGCAGCCGCAGCTTGAGTCGTTAACGCAGCATTTTCGCGTGCTGCGCTACGATACCCACGGCCATGGCGCCACCCGTAAAAACGGTAAAGTGACGCTGGCGCAGCTCGGCGAAGATGTGATTGCGCTGCTCGATCATCTTAATATCGCTAAAGCCTGGTTCTGCGGGATTTCAATGGGCGGCCTGACCGGCCTGTGGCTGGGGCGCTTTGCCCCTGAACGTTTTCAGGGGCTGGTCGTTGCCAACACCGCTGCGCGTATTGGCGACCAGGCCGGCTGGCTGTCGCGTGCCCGCACGGTGCGTCAGGAAGGGATGGCAGTGGTCGCCGCAGGCGCCGCGGACCGCTGGTTTACCCACGCATTTCGCCAGAAGACGCCGGAAGTGGTGGAAGCATTGTGTCACCAGCTGACCCATATCGATGCTGAAGGCTATGCGGCCTGCTGCGAAGCGCTGGCCGCCGCCGATCTGCGTGGAGAGGTCGCGCAGATCGCGATTCCGGTGCTGATCGTCGCCGGAGAAAGTGACCCTGTCACAACGGTGGCGGACGCCAACTTCCTGCATCAGCAGATCCCGGTCTCTGAAGTCGTCGTGCTGGCGGCTTCGCATTTATCGAATATCGAAGCGCCGGGGGCGTTCAGCTCGGCGCTGCTGGGTTTTGTTCAGGGGGAAAAGCATGGACGATAAACAGCGGTATCAGCGGGGAATGGAGGTCCGGCGGAAGGTGCTCGGCGATGCTCACGTCGATAAGACGCTGGAAAAGCTGACGCCGCTGAATGAAGAGTTCCAGGATTTTATTACCCGCTACGCCTGGGGAGAGACCTGGACCCGGCCGGGGCTCGATCATCATACCCGCAGCATGATCACTATCGCCATGCTGATTGCGCTGAACCGCGAAGCAGAGCTGAAAATGCATCTGCGCGCGGCGTTTAATAACGGCGTCACCCGCGATGAGCTGAAAGAGCTGATTATGCACTCCGCGCTCTACTGCGGCCTGCCCGCCGCCAACGCCACGATGCATCTGGCGCAGCAGGTATTTGAAGAGATGGATGCCGTTTAGCCGCCAGGCAGGTTTGTCGCTCATCTCAGGCCGTCATGCGACGGCCTTCGACGGTTACCCGCCGCCAGGGGCGGGTAATATCATCCTCTTTGCTGCGAACAGCCTGCGCACTGCTTATTCTGGATCTGCTGGAAGAAGTCATTGCCTTTGTCATCCACCAGAATAAACGCCGGGAAGTTTTCCACTTCGATTTTCCAGATGGCTTCCATCCCCAGTTCAGGATAGGCCACGCACTCCAGGCTCTTGATGCTCTGCTGCGCCAGCACCGCCGCCGGACCGCCGATGCTGCCGAGGTAAAAACCGCCGTGCTTGTGACAGGCATCGGTGACCTGCTGGCTGCGGTTGCCTTTGGCCAGCATCACCATGCTTGCGCCGTGGGATTGCAGCAGGTCGACGTAAGAGTCCATGCGGCCTGCGGTGGTGGGGCCAAGGGAGCCGGACGCATAGCCTTCCGGGGTTTTCGCCGGGCCGGCGTAGTAGATCGGGTGATCTTTGACGTACTGCGGCAGTTCCTCACCGTTATCGATAAGCTCTTTCAGCTTCGCGTGGGCGATATCGCGGGCCACAATAATGGTGCCGTTGAGCGTCAGACGCGTCGAGACCGGATGGGCGGAAAGCTGGGCCAGAATCTCGCTCATCGGCTGATTAAGATCGATGCTGACGACCTTGCCTTCGCCCTGCTGGCGCAGATGTTCGGGAATATACTGACCCGGGTTGCTCTCCAGTTTCTCAATCCAGATCCCCTGGCGATTGATCTTGGCTTTGATATTGCGATCCGCCGAGCAGGAGACGCCCATGCCCACCGGGCAGGAGGCGCCGTGGCGCGGCAGGCGGATGACGCGGATATCGTGGGCGAAGTATTTGCCGCCGAACTGCGCGCCGAGACCGAGGTTTTGCGCCTCCACCAGCAGTTCCTGCTCCAGCTGAATATCGCGGAAGGCCTGGCCGTGTTCGTTGCCTTCGGTCGGCAGTTCGTCGTAATAGTGGGTAGAGGCCAGCTTCACCGTTTTTAGCGTCGCTTCTGCCGAGGTACCGCCAATCACAAAGGCGATATGGTACGGCGGGCAGGCGGCGGTACCGAGCGTGCGCATCTTCTCAACGAGATAGTTTTTCAGCTTCGCCGGAGTGATTAACGCTTTGGTTTCCTGATACAGATAGGTTTTGTTGGCCGAGCCGCCCCCTTTGGCCATACAGAGGAATTTATATTCATCGCCGTCGACGCTGTAGAGGTCGATTTGCGCAGGCAGGTTAGTCCCGGTATTGACCTCTTTGTACATATCCAGCGCGGCGTTCTGCGAATAGCGCAGGTTATCCTCGGTATAGGTGTTATAGACGCCGCGGGCGAGGGCCGCTTCATCACCGCCGCCGGTCCACACGCGCTGGCCTTTCTTACCCATAATAATCGCCGTGCCGGTATCCTGGCAGGTGGGCAGCACGCCTTTAGCCGCGATTTCAGAGTTGCGCAGGAACTGCAGCGCCACGTACTTATCGTTATCGCTGGCTTCAGGGTCGAGAAGGATCTGCGCGACCTGTTTTTGGTGGGAAACGCGCAGCATAAACGCCGCATCGTGGAAGGCCTGCTGTGCCAGAAGGGTGAGGGCCTGAGGGTCTACTTTGAGGATCTCCTGGCCTTCAAATTCGGCCACGGACACGTGCTCTTTGCTCAGCAGATAGTATTCAGTCTTATCTTTTGCTAGCGGAAAGGCTTCCTGATAGACAAATGGTTTAGTCGACATTGCTTTGCTCCCTAAGAGTAAAACCGCCGGGGTTCGGCCCGACGGTTATGAATCAGAACATCATGGACATCCACGGATAGCCAATCAGCAGCAGGGCGGCCAGGAAGATGGCGCCGAAAATGGTGCCGAGACGCCAGTAGTCTTTGGTCGGCAGATAGCCGCTGCCGTAGTAGATTGGGCTGGGGCCGGTACCGTAGGGGGTGATAATCCCCATCACGCCGAGCGAGGTCACCATCAGCAGTACGAACACCTGCATATTCATCCCCGGAATGGTGGAGGCGATAGTCAGCATGGCCGGCAGCAGCGCGGTGGTGTGCGCGGTGGTGCTGGCGAACAAGTAGTGCAGCAGATAGAACGCCAGCAGCAGGACGACGGTCGCGACGCCCGGGGAGATGCCGCTCATCAGCGCGCCGCCTTCTTTACCCAGCCAGGCGATAAAACCGGTGGAGGAGAGGCCGTCGGCCAGCGCCACCAGGGTCGCGAACCAGGCAAAGGTATTCCACGCCGCTTTGTTGCTGGTGATATCGTTCCACGAAAGTACGCCGGTCCACAGCATCAGCACGATAACCAGCAGAGCGGCCAGCGCCGGTTCAATCCATTCGGCGGCGAAGATCCACATCATCAGCGCAAAGCAGACGAAGACCAGCAGCAGAATTTCATTGCGCGACAGGCGGCCAAGTTTTTCCAGCTCGCGGGCGGCCCACAGCGGTACTTCATCGTTGACTTTCACTTCCGGCGGGTAGAACCAGTAGGCCAGCAGCGGCATTGCCAGAATCAGCAGGATACCCAGCGGCAGGAAGGCGATAAACCAGGTGCCCCAGGAGATATTAATGCCGACGATGCTTTTCACCAGCGCCAGCGCCAGCAGGTTCGGCGCCAGTGCGGAGAGAAACATCGAGCTGGTGATACAGGCGGCGGTAATGGCCACCCACATCAGGTAGGAGCCGATACGGCGCGCGCTCGGGTCGTTGGGCTTAGAGCCGTACAGCGGCGGCAGGTTAGCGATAATCGGGTAGATAGTCCCCCCGCTGCGCGCGGTGTTGGAGGGGGTAAACGGCGCCAGCAGCAGGTCGGCGAAGGTGATGGCGTAGCCCAGCGTCAGGCTGCGGCGGCCGAGGTACTTCACCAGAATAAGCGCCAGACGGCGGCCAAACTGGGTCTTATCGTAGCCGGCGGCAAACATAAAGGCGCCGAAGATAAGCCAGACGGTGGAGTTACCGAAACCGCTCACCGCCCATTTAAAGGAGGCGCCGGCAAGCTTGAACCCTGGCGCGGCCAGCTGTTCAGGGCTGAACAGCAGCCACTGGCTGCACAGCGCAATCACCACCACGCCGGTAATACCGATGACCGCGCCGGGCAGCGGTTCGAAGATCAGACCGACGATCACGCCGACAAAAATGGCAAAGTAGTGCCAGGCGTAAGGGGGAAGGCCGTCGGGCACCGGGACGAATAAGAGTAAGACGGCAACGATAATGGGCATCGCCATCATCAGCAGACGTTTATAAGCAGCATTTGTTGCTGCACCGGCAGGCGGTATGGTTGTCTTTTTCTCTTTCATAATGAGTATCTGCAAGTAGTTAAAAATAGGGTTTGGTCATCGCTTAACCGTTCGATTTCTTTAGTTGCAAAACTTTCTTTAATTATTAATTGTCGATTTTGGTTATTGCGCTGACTGTTATTTAACGCGCTTCGTTGGGCGTTAAATTAAAATATTGGGTTATTTATATATTGCGCTTTCATGCGCCGTTGCAATTGATTTAGATCAAAAAAAGCGGGTTGTTAGCCACTTTTTTATTATTACGAATAACCCTGTTTAGTGAGGTGTTTATTTGTCTGAAATTTGGCTTAATGTTAAATCACGAATGATTTCATGAACTGATAATGTATTTATCTTATTGAATTTTATCATTTTATTTTGATATCTTCCTGGCGATGCATGTTAAAAATGGTTTCAGATTTGTTATTGGTTATATCCACTATGTGAACGAATTATATTTAATTAATAATACAAAGGAGGTATCGATGTTATTGTTGGTATTAAATAGTTTTTTAATTAACGTAATTATTTTGGTAACTAAAAAAAGCGCTATATTATTGGCATGACTTAAGGGATTACCAAATACAAACAAAAACAATTCCGTCACCCAATTCTCAATTTTCAATATTTAAAATCTGGAGCGTCATTATGACCAGTCATCCACGAATTTTGCGTCCTTTTACTTTACCGAACGGTACTGAGCTTAAAAACCGCCTGTTAATGGCGCCGATGACCACCTGCACCGGTTATTTTGACGGTACCGTGACCAGCGAACTGGTTGAGTACTACCGCGCTCGCGCAGGCAGTATCGGCACCATTATCGTTGAATGCTGCTTTATTGATGACTACGGTCTGGCGTTCCCCGGCGCCATCGGTATCGATAATGATGAAAAAGTGGCTGGCCTGGCGAAAATTGCCGCCGCCATCAAGGCGGAAGGGTCAAAAGCGATTCTGCAGATCTACCACGGCGGCCGGATGGTCGACCCGCAGCTTATCGGCGGACGCCAGCCGGTTGCCCCGAGCGCGATTGCCGCGCCGCGCGATGGCGCAGCAACCCCCCGCGCGCTGAGCGGCGCTGAAGTCGAGGGCATGATCGCGAAGTTTGGCGAAGGCGTACGCCGCGCCATTCAGGCCGGTTTCGACGGCGTCGAGATTCACGGCGCGAACACCTATCTGATCCAGCAGTTTTATTCGCCAAATTCTAACCAGCGCGACGATGAATGGGGCGGCAGCCGCGATAATCGTGCGAAATTCCCGCTGGCGGTACTGGACATCACCCACAAAATGGCCCGCCAGTACGCCGACGATGCCTTTATTATCGGCTACCGGTTCTCCCCGGAAGAGATGGAAGTCCCCGGTATCCGTTTTGCTGACACCATGTATCTGCTGGAAAAGCTGGCCGCCCGCGGCGTCGACTATCTCCACTTCTCGGTTGGCGCCACGCTGCGCCCGTCGATTGTCGATATCACCGATCCCACGCCGCTGATTGAAAAATATTGCGCCATGCGCTCTGAAACCCTGGCTCAGGTGCCGGTGATGGGCGTGGGCGGGGTAGTGAACGCGGCCGATGCCGAGCAGGGTCTGGATCACGGCTACGACCTGATGGCGGTGGGCCGCGCCTGTATCGCGTATCCTGACTGGACGGCGCGCATTGCCGCCGGCGAAGAGCTGGAGCTGTATATTGACAGCACCCAGCGCGAAGCGCTGAACATCCCGGAACCGCTGTGGCGCTTCTCGCTGGTGGAGGCGATGATGCGCGATATGAGCATGGGCGATGCCAAATTCAAACCGGGGATGTTCGTCGAAACCGTTCAGGACGACGCTAACGAGCTGGTGATCAACGTCAGCCTTGAAAACGACCGCATTGCCGATATCGCACTGGCGGCAAGCCCGGTACAGACCGTCGAGTTCACCACCAGCTTTGAAGAGATCCGCGAGCGGATCCTCAGCGCCAACACCCCACACGTGGATGCGATTTCCGGCGCAACCAGCCAGAGCGAAGCGGTGAAAAAGGCGGTTTCCAAAGCGATGTTGAAGTCCAGTAAAGCGCTGGCCGCCGAAGAGGGCGCGGGCGATGCGGCGCCGAAAAGCTACGATGTGGTGGTGGTCGGCAGCGGCGGAGCCGGTCTGGCGGCCGCGATTCAGGCGCACGATGAAGGCGCGAGCGTTCTGATCGTTGAAAAAATGCCGACCATCGGCGGTAACACCATTAAAGCTTCTGCCGGGATGAACGCCGCAGAGACCCGCTTCCAGCGCGTGAAAGGTATTGAAGACAGCAAAGAGCTGTTTTACCAGGAAACGCTGAAAGGCGGTAAGAACAAAAACGACCCGCAGCTGCTGCGCCGCTTCGTGGAGAATGCGCCGGAGGCCATTGAGTGGCTGGCGCGTCGCGGCATTATGCTTAACGATATCACCACTACCGGCGGGATGAGCATCGACCGCACCCACCGTCCGCGCGACGGGTCGGCGGTCGGCGGCTACCTGATCAGCGGCCTGGTGCGTAACATCACCAAACGCGGTATCGATGTCCTGCTGGATACGTCGGTGGAAGAGATCCTGATGACCGACGATGAGGTGAGCGGCGTGCGCCTGCTCACCGATGAAAACGAATCCGTAGTGGTACAGACGAAGAGCATTGTGGTGGCTACCGGCGGCTTCAGCGCCAACAGCGCGATGGTGGTGAAATACCGCCCGGATCTGGCGGGCTTTGTGACCACCAACCATAAAGGGGCGACCGGCGGCGGTATCGCGCTGCTTGAACGCATCGGCGCGGGCACCGTGGATATGGGTGAAATTCAGATTCACCCGACCGTCGAGCAGCAAACCTCGTACCTGATTTCCGAGTCGATTCGCGGCGGCGGGGCGATACTGGTGAACCCGCAGGGCAACCGCTTCTTCAACGAAATGGAGACCCGCGATAAGGTTTCCGCCGCGATTATCGCGCTGCCTGAGCACTTCGCCTATATCGTCTTTGACGAGCACGTCCGGGCGAAAAACAAAGCCGCCGATGAGTACATCGCTAAAGGTTTCGTCACCAGCGCCAGCTCGCCGCGTCAGCTGGCGGAGAAACTGGGGATGGATTACCATGCTTTTCTCAATACGCTGGAACGCTACAACGGCTTTGTTGAAAAACAGCATGACGATGACTTTGGCCGTACCACCGCGCTGCGTGCGCCGATCAATGAAGGCCCTTACCATGCGATTCGTATCGCTCCGGGGGTTCACCACACGATGGGCGGCGTGACCATTAACACCGATACCGCGGTGCTGAATGCCGGTCATCAGGTGATTGCGGGCGCTTTTGCCGCGGGCGAAGTGGTTGGCGGCATTCACGGCGGTAACCGCATCGGCGGTAACGCGGTGGCCGATATCATTATCTTCGGGACCCTCGCGGGCCATCAGGCGGCGAAACGCGCCAGAGGTTAAACGTCAGCGACACCTGCCGGGCTGGCAAATAGACGGCCCGGCTTCTTATCTCTCTGAGGAGTGCGATATGTCCGACAACCGCGTCTACAGCTACTCCGCCGTACTGATGGGTTCGCCCATCCTCCTCAAGCTCTACGTTCACGATGAACCGCTTGCCTCCCGCGTCTTTCAGCTGATTAAAAGCTATGAAGATCTTTTCACCGTTAACCGCGCGCACTCCCAGGTGATGGATATCAACCATGCCGCCGGGCGGCATCCGGTGACGGTGAGCCGCCCGGTGTATGCGCTGATTAAATGCGCCAAAGCCGCCAGCATGGCGCGGGACAGCGCGTTTAACCTAGCGATCGGCCCGCTGGTGAAGCTGTGGCGCGTTGGTTTTCAGGGTCAGAGCGTGCCCGCCCCGCAGGATATTGCCGCTCGCCTGACGTTAACGCGTGCTCAGGATGTGATCCTCGATGACGCCGCCAGCAGCGTCTACCTTGCGCGGACGGGAATGGAGATCGATCTTGGTGCCATCGCAAAAGGCTATATCGCCGACCGGGTGCGCGACTATTTGCGGCAGCAGGGCGTGAACGCCGCGCTGATTAATCTCGGCGGCAATGTCCATACCCTGGGCGAATGGTCAATCGGGCTGAAAAAACCGTACTCAGCGGCGGATGCGCTGATTGGCAGCATTGCGGTGGCGGGGCAATCGGTGGTGACCTCGGGCATTTACGAACGCTACTTCGAGCAGGACGGCAAACGCTGGCACCATATTCTCGACCCGCGCAGCGGCTACCCGCTGGATAACGAGCTGGAGAGCGTAACGATTATTTCCGCCGACTCGCTGGACGGCGATATCTGGACCACCCTGATCTACGGTCTTGGCGTAGAGAAAGGCTGCGCGGCGCTGCGCCAGCGCGAGGATATCGAAGCGATTTTCGTCACTAAAAATCGCGACGTTATCCTCTCTTCACAGCGCCGTTTCCGCTTTCAGCTGCTGGATGACGGCTACCGGCTTACTGGCTGTACTGCTTAAGCAGGCCGTACTGTTCCGCTATCAGGTGGTAGCGGTACACCGGACGTCCCGTGGCGCCGTAGTGGATACTGGTGTACAAAATATTAATTTGCGCCAGCCAAATCAGGTATTTGCGGCACGAAACCCGGGATATATTTACCGCTGCCGCCAGCTCGTCGGTGGAGAACTCCACGTCCGGATGGGCATCAATCCACTGACAGAGGGTGCGCAGCGTCTGGGGCGTCAGGCCTTTCGGCAACTTGCGGGCGTCAGCGGCTTCCGGTACGCCGCCGTGCAGCAGCCGGTCGACATCCGCTTGTTCATAATAGGGTTGACCGGTCATCAGCTTACGCTTTTCGCGCCAGGCGGTGAGCGCCTCTTCAAACCGTGGAAACTGGAAGGGTTTGATCAGATAGTCCACCACGCCGTAGCGCATCGAGGCCTGAACCGTCGCGGCATCCGCGGCGGAAGTAATCATAATCACGTCGATGGCCCGTCCGGACGCGCGAATGGCGGGCAGCAGATCCAGATCGCTGTCCTGCTGCATATAGACATCCAGCAGCACCAGGTCTATCTCCAGATCCTTGTCGTTAATCATCTCCCTGGCTTTACTCAACGTAGACGCCGTGCCGCTGCAGCGGAAGCCGCTGACCCGTCCCACGTACAGGCGGTTCAGTTCGGCAACCATGGCATCATCGTCAACAATTAATACATTTATCACGCACTTTTCCTTTTACTGTCCCACGGGAGATGAACAAAAAATTGAGTAAATACGCCGGGTTCGGATTCCACGGCCAGCGATCCGCCCAGTTCGCGAAGCTGCTGGCTGGCGAGAAACAGCCCGACGCCGCGGTTTTCGCCTTTGGTGGAGAAGCCTTTATTAAAAATATCATCGATAAACGCTTCCGGGATACCGGGACCATCATCGCTGACTTCGCCGCTTAACCAGCCGTTCTGGTAATGCAGCAGCAGGCCGACTTCGCCTTCGGCCTGGCCGCTCATGGCATCCAGCGCGTTCTCGATTAAATTACCCAGAACCGTAACCAGTACGGTGACCTGTTTTTCATTCGGGCAGTCCGGCACCAGGCTCTCATCGGCGAGAGTGAGGGTAAAACCCCGCTCCTTAGCGCGCTGAATTTTACCGATCAAAAAGCCTGCCACTACCGGTGATTTAATCCGGTGCTGGATTTCGCCGATATCCGCCTGATAGGTGTGGGCGGTCTGCAGCACGTACTCTTCCAGCTTATCGTAGCTTTTCATATTCAACAGGCCGAGGATCACGTGCAGCTTATTCATAAATTCATGGGATGTGGTACGCAGGGCGTCCACATAGTTCACCATCCCGTCAAGCCGCTGCAGCAGCTGGCTGACTTCGGTTTTGTCACGGAAGGTGCTGATGGCGCCGACCACGTCATCCTCGTCGCGGACGGGGACCGTGTTGCTGATCAGCAGCAGACCGTTACAGCCCAGCTCCCGATCGTAAATCGGCTCGCCGGTTTGCAGCACTTCCTGCAAATCCGCCAGCAGCGGCGTTTGCGCGATATCGTTCCCGGGGCCGTTAAACAGAATGTCGCGCGCGGCGGGGTTAATCAGCGTCACCTTACCGTCCGTATCCACCGCCACGACGCCCTCTTTTAATGAGTGCAGCATCGCCTGGCGCTGCTGGAACTGCGTTGAGATCTCCTGCGGCTCAAGGCCCAGCAGGACGCGCTTCAGGCCGCGAACCAGGCTCCATGTACCGACGGCGCACACGAGCGCGCTGAACAGCACGGTCAGAATCACATCCCAGCGGCTGGCGGCGATCTGCGTATCGACTTTGCTCAGCGAAATGCCAATCGCCACCACGCCGATTTGCCGGCGGCTATCGTCAAACACCGGGGTGAAGACGCGCAGCGCCGGAGCCAGCACGCCGTGGTTGACGGCAACGTTCTCTTTGCCCGCCAGCGTGGGCCGGATGTCATCGCCGATAAAAGGTTTGCCGATAATCTGGCTATTGGGATGCGAGTAGCGAATGCCGTCCATATTGGTGACGACGGCAAACAGCAGGCCATTGCGCCGGGTGACGGCCAGCGCCAGCGGCTGAATAATGCCGCTGTCCGGCGGCAGCGTCAGGCCGCGCTTGACTTCCGGGGTGTCGGCCAGCGTCCGCGCCACCGCCAGCGCCGTATCTTTCACGCCGTCGCGGGTGGCGCCGCTAATCTGCATAAACCACAGGGCATAGACCAGAATCAGTACTGAACCGATGACGCTGCCGATCATTAAGGTCACGGCGGTGCTCAGCTTCATGCTCATTGCGCGTTTACGCGCGGGCTGCTGCGCGAATTCATTCATACCGACCCCAGGAGAAAACGGATAGAGGCGTATTATCGCTGAATGCGCGGTTTTCATAAAGCCGCGTAATAAAAGCAAAATCAGCCAGACGGCAATTCTGGCGGACGCGATTTGCCGCCGACGGCCAGCAGATAGTCAATAAACGCCCGCAGCGGCGATGCCATCTGCTTACGGCTGGGGTAGTAAACGTAAAACCCGGGAAAAGCCGGGGTCCACTCTTTCAATAGCTGGACTAGCTGGCCTGTCTCCAGCCAGGGATCGACCTGATGGGCAAACTGATAGGCAATACCGGTGCCCTTGAGGGCTAACGGCGTCAGCATGGCCGGTTCATCGACGACGATCGGCCCTTTGACCGCAATCTCGTAGCGTTCGCCGTCGCGCTGAAACTCCCAACGATAAACGCTGCCGTCGCTGGGCCTGCGATAAGTCAGACAGGGGTGCTGTAGCAAATCCTGCGGCTTTCTCGGCTGCGGCGCTTGCGCCAGATAGTGCGGAGAGGCGACGACTTTCATTTCAAGGTCGCCGCTCAGCCTGACGGCAACCATATCCTGATGGAGCTTTTCACCGAGACGAATTCCGGCGTCAAAACCGGAAGAAACGATATCGACTAAAGCATCGTCGGTAACAATATCCAGCTCAATGTTGGGATAGCGTTGCATAAATCCGCCCAGCAGCGGCGCCAGATAATGAATCGCGGCGATGCGCGACACATTGAGGCGCAGGCGGCCCGCGGGCGCGCTGGCCGTCCGGGCATCGGTAACCGCGTCTTCCAGCGCCGCCAGCGCAGGAGCCAGCCGCTGCATCATGCGCTGGCCGGCCTCGCTCGGCGCGACGCTGCGCGTTGTCCGGTGTAATAAACGTACGCCGATGCGCTCCTCGAGACGCCGGATGGTTGCGCTTAAGGTGGAGGTCGTGACGCCGAGATGCGCCGCCGCCCGGGTAAAACTGCCTTGCTCAACGACCATCGCGAAGGCTCTTAATTCCGCAAAATCACTTCCGCGCATTATGGCTATTACCCCAAACAGTCTTGTTGATAATACTGGTATTATCAAACAGTTCTTCGCTGGTTACCATCCTGATAAATGTGATTACGCAGAGAGGGGCAATGACCATGGCGAGATTTAGCGCAAAAAGAGTTCTTATCACCGGTGCGACAAGCGGAATCGGGCTTGCCGGGGCAAAGCGCATCGATAGCGAAGGCGGTTGGGTGATCGCCACCGGGCGCGATCCCAGACGGCTGGCGTCTCTTCGCCGGCAGCTCTCGGATCGGGCGCGGGTCATTGACAATGATGCCAGCGATCCGCTGACCGGCGCGGCGCTGGCCGAGGCGATTGATTCATCCGGCGGGCTTGATGGCCTCTGGCTCAACGCCGGATACGCAGCGGTTGGGGAGCTGTCGCAGGTGGATGCCGCGGCCTTTGATCGCATGATGGCGACCAACGTGCGCGGGCCGGTTCTCCAGATGGCGGCGCTCGCCGGAAAGCTTAATGCGGGAGCCTCGGTGGTGGTGACGGCGTCCACTTCCGCTTATGAAGGGGCCGCGGCGGCAAGCCTCTATTCGGCGACTAAAGGCGCGCTGGTTTCGTTAACCCGCTGCTGGGCCGCGGCGTTAGGGGAACGAAATATCCGCGTTAACGCGCTGGTTCCCGGCCCGATTGACACCCCATTTCGCCATTTTATGCGCGACGAGGTGCGCCGCGAATTTGAAGCCTCGGTGGTGAGCCGCCTGGCGCTTCACCGCCAGGGGACGGCGGCTGAAGCGGCTGATGTGGCGCTGTTTCTGCTTTCCGACGCGGCGTCCTTCGTGAGCGGTAGCCAGTATGTCGTGGATGGCGGCCTGACGTTGCGTAATAGCGCATTGGCCTCGCCTCGCAACCTCGGCGCGCCGAACGCGCCGCTGGTTGGATAACGACCAATCGGCAGCTGAATGGCTTCAGGGGGATGAAAACTGTGACTCCGGTGGCGGTAAAGCGCGTCGCTTAAGCTTTACACTGCCATTAATAGCCATGGTCAATGAAAGGGTTTGCCTCAGGCCTGCGCTTTCGTCCCGGAAGGTTCTTTCGCGTTTAAATGGAGGTTTTTATGAGCAGTAAGCCAACCGCTTCAATGATGGAACGACGCCACCCTGAAACCACCCATATTGATAGTCTTGCCACCCTCGATATGCTGACGCTGCTGCATAAGGATGATAAGCGGATTGCCGATGCCGTTGAGGCCTGTTTGCCGGCGATCGCGCGCCTAATGGATAACGCGACGGCGACGCTCAGCCGGGGAGGGCGGCTGGTGATTGTGGGGGCCGGGGCATCGGGTCAAGCCGCCGCGCAGGCGGTGAATGAATTTACCCCGGAGGGAAAACATTCGCTTGTCGCCCTTATCGCCGGAGGAGCGACCGCCGCGCGGCAGGAGATGGAAACCGCCGCGAGTCATTACGATCTTGGGGCTTTCGAACTTGAGGCTCTACGATTCAGCAACCAGGATATGCTGCTGGCGCTGACGGTTAGCGGCAAAACGCCGTGGGTCTGGGGCGCGATGCGCCACGCCTGGTCGCTGGGGGCGCCGATTGCGGTTGTGACGCAGCAGCCCACCAGTGAAGCCGCGCAGCTGGCGGATATCATTATCGCCCCGCAAACCGGGCCGGAAGCGGTGGCGGGTTTCGGGAATCCGAAAGCGCGCATCGCGCAGCGGCAGATCCTGACGATGCTGACCACCGGGCTGGCGATTCGCGAAGGACGGGTTTATGAAAACCTGCGCGTCGATCTGCAGGCCAATACGCCGCACGAGGCCGAGCGGCAGATAGCGATCGTGATGGCGGCGACGGGGGGCTCGCGCAGCGAGGCCAAAGCCGCGCTGGCCAGCTGCAATCAGCACTGCCGGACGGCAATACTCATGCTCCTCAGCGGGCTGGATGCCTGGCAGGCGCGCGAGCTGCTGGCAGAGCATAACGATCATCTGCGGATTGCGCTACGCGCGGCGCAGACGGTTGCCTGAACTTAACCCGACGGCGCGTATTTCCACAATACGCGCCGGATAACGCAAAATAATCTGGTCATACACAGCATCGTTATTCCATACTCTTCATCCGCTTACCCGGGTTTAATTCCCCTTCTGAAAATGGCCATCGCAAGGCGTATTTATTGCTGCTGGCGAGGAATTTACTTTTTTAAGTTAAAAAACCAGGTTAACAATAATTAGCTATGTGTGCGGATGTGTAAATGATATTTTAAAATAAAGTAAAAGTGCGTTAATATGCACGCTCTTATTACACTTGTGCTATGTGATATTTCTATTATGCCTGCAATTAAAAATACGATTATATCTATGACCGCATTAGCGATGTTCGTCAGCTCGGCGACCTTCGCAAATGACGATACCTCGAAAAAAACCGATTTCCTGCTGATTGGCGGCGGTATTATGAGCGCGTCGCTGGGGACCTGGCTGCAGGAATTACAGCCGGACTGGAAACAGGTGATGGTTGAGAAGCTGGATGGCGTCGCGCTGGAATCCTCTAACGGCTGGAACAACGCCGGTACCGGGCACTCCGCGAATATGGAGCTGAACTATACGCCGGAACGCCCGGACGGCACCATCGACGTCAGCAAAGCGCTGGATATTAACGAACAGTTTATGATCTCCCGCCAGTTCTGGACGGCGCAGGTCAAACGCGGCATTTTGCACGATCCGCACTCTTTTATTAACTCCACGCCGCACATGAGTTTCGTCTGGGGAGATAACGTTGATTATCTGCAAAAACGCTACGCCGCGCTGCAGCAAACGACCTTATTCCAGGGGATGAAATTCTCCACCGATCACGCGCAAATAAAACAGTGGGCGCCGCTGGTGATGGAAGGGCGCGATCCGCAGCAGCGCGTTGCGGCAACCTGGACTCCGGTGGGTACCGACGTTAACTATGGGGAAATAACCCGCCAGCTGATCGGTAGCCTGAAGAAAAATAATAACTTCACGCTGCAGACCTCTTCAGAAGTCACCGATTTTAAACGCAATGCCGATAATTCCTGGCACGTGACGATTAAAAACGTTAATAGCGGTGAAGAGCAGGCGATCGATGCGAAATACGTATTTATCGGCGCCGGCGGCGGCGCGCTGAAATTACTGCAAAAAACCGGTATTCCGGAAGCGGATAACTATGCGGGTTTCCCGGTAGGCGGCTCTTTCCTGATGACCGAAAACCCGGCGGTGACCAATGCGCACCAGCAAAAAGTTTACGGTCAGGCCTCTGTAGGCGCACCGCCGATGTCGGTCCCGCATCTTGATGCCCGTTTCCTCGACGGCAAGCGCGTGGTGCTGTTTGGGCCATTCGCCACCTTCTCGACGAAATTCCTGAAAAACGGTTCGTTCTTCGACCTGCTTAGCACCACCACCACCGATAACGTTCTGCCGATGACCCACGTAGGTCTGGACAACTTCGATCTGGTGAAATACCTCATCAGCCAGGTGATGCTGAGCGACGACGACCGTTTTGCGGCGCTGAAGGAGTATTATCCTGGCGCGCGTAAAGAGGACTGGAAGCTGATTCAGGCCGGTCAGCGCGTGCAGATCATCAAAAAAGATGCAGAGAAGGGTGGCGTACTGAAGCTGGGTACCGAAGTGGTGGTCGATCAGCAGAAAACCCTCTCCGCGCTGCTGGGCGCTTCGCCGGGGGCTTCTACCGCCGCGCCGATTACCCTGAACGTTCTTAAGCAGATGTTCCCTGAGCAGTTCCATTCAGCGGAATGGCAGCGCCGTATTCACGATATCGTCCCGAGCTACGGCCAGAAGCTGAACGGCAACGTCGCGCTGACCCAGCAGGTTTGGGATGATACCGCGGCGGCGCTGCAGCTGACCAAACCGCCGGTGATTGAGATGAACGCCACCGCGCCGGTGATGACCGCCAAACCGGCAGAGCCGAAGGCGGAAACGTCGCCGCAGCACGATATGGCGCTGTAAGCCCACGTCGTTGACATTGCCCGGTGGCGGCTGACGCTTCACCGGGCCTACTGGCCTCTCTTCGCTGCCCCGGCGAAAACGTGACATTGCTCTAATCTCTCCCCCCGCGCTGATATCCCCCTTCCGGCTAATCCTTCATTCGTTAATTGTGGTTATACTGTCTTGAAATCACGAAAGAAAATGCTAAGAAGACCGAAACGCGGAGCCCAGGGCAATGAAAGACGACATTAATCAGGACATCACCTTCCGCAAGCTGTCGGTATTTATGATGTTTATGGCGAAAGGGAACATCGCCAGAACCGCTGAGGCTATGCAGCTGAGCGGCGTCAGCGTCCACCGGGCGCTGCATACGCTGGAAGAGGGCGTCGGCTGCCCGCTGTTTATTCATAAAGGGCGCAACCTGCTGCCGCTCCCGGCGGCGTGGACGCTGCTGGAGTACTGCCAGGACGTCATGAGCCTGATGACCCGCGGCCTGGAAGCGACGCGTAAAGTAGCCGGCGTCGGGCAGGGCCGGCTGCGCATCGGCACGCTTTATTCCCTGACCCTTGAAACCGTGCCGCGCATTATTATGGGCATGAAGCTGCGTCGGCCGGAGCTGGAGCTGGATCTCACCATGGGCTCCAATCAGATGCTGCTGGATATGCTGGAAGATGACGCGCTTGATGCGATCCTGATCGCCACCAACGAAGGTGAATTCAATAATTCGGCTTTTGATGTGGTCCCGCTGTTTGAGGACGATATCTTCCTCGCCGCCCCGGCGACGGAACAGCTGGATACCACCGCTCCCGCCGAGCTGCGCGATTACGCCAGGCGCAAGTTTGTTTCGCTGGCGGAAGGGTTTGCCACCTATGCCGGATTTCAGGACGCCTTCCAGGTGGCCGGATTCGAGCCTGAAATCGTCACCCGGGTTAACGATATCTTTTCGATGATTAGCCTGGTGCAGGCGGGCGTAGGCTTTGCGCTGCTGCCGGGACGAAGGAAAAAGGTGTATGAAAACGACGTACAGCTGCTGAAGCTGGCGGAGCCGTATCAGATGCGCCAGCTGATCTCCATTGTCTACTCACACCATCGCGAGCGCGACGCCGACCTGCTGGCGCTGGCGGCAGAAGGGCGGATGTACGCCCGCAGCCTCAGCCGTTAAGCCGGTTCGCCAGGTGACGGGCAACGTCGATACCGCTGCGCTCCAGCGCAATACACTCCCCCTGCCAGCCCGCCTGGCGGGTGAGACAGGTCAGCACGCCGCCGGGCGGCATCTCGATCGCCAGCCGCGCGTCCCGTTCGTCAGCGGCGATCATCGCTTCCTGCCAGCGCACGGTTCGCGCCATATTCCGCGCCAAATCGTCGGCAATGCTTAACGGGTCCCATAAAACGCGCGCCGTGGAACCGCTCAGATAGGCGCAGCGCGGGCGCTGCAGCGTGACGTCAGAGAACGCTTTTGCCAGCTTAGCCGCCGGTTCATCCAGCAGCGCGCAGTGGGAAGGTACGCTGACCGCCAGCCGCTGTGCTTTACCGGCGCCAGCCGCCAGCGCCAGCCGGGCCACGCGGGCCATCTCGTCGTCGCGTCCGGCAATGACAATCTGCGTTTCCGCGTTCAGGTTGGCAATATAGAGGTCGCTGTCGGCAATCAGCTTTTCCACGCGGTCGAGCGTCAGGCCCATAATCGCCGTCAGCCCGTAGCCGTGAGGATAAGCCTGCTCCATTAAATCGCCGCGCAGCGCCACCAGCCGCAGGGCGTCGGTGAAATCCAGCGCGCCGGCCATCACCGCCGCCGGGAAAGCCCCTATCGACAGGCCGCTGACCATGTCCGGATTTACTCCCTGACGCTGCAGCTCCCGCGCCCAGGCTGTGCCTGCGATCAGCAGGCACAGCTGCACCGCACGGGTATGTTTTAACGCGGCGGCGGTATCTATATGGTCTACTTCATCGCCGAGCACGGTTCGCGCTTCAGCGAGGATATTCTGGCGGTCGGGAAGCGCGGCGAGCATATCCGGCCGCTGGTTTCCCTGACCGGGAAAGGTAAAGAGAATTTTCATGCTTCCTCCCTGTTCCACGGCGCAGCGGTCAGGCGCGCGCCGCGGGACGTTTTCAGCAGGACGCGGCCATCGCGCAGCCACTCATTTAGCGCGAAAGCCCCTGCGGGCGTTTCGACCTGGGTATCCGCCCGGCAGGGCAGCTGCGCGACGCGGGACTGCCAGGCGAGCAGCGCTTCGCGAGCGATCGGCTGCGGCGCGCGGATCAGCAGATCGAGATCGCTGGCGGCGTGAAGTACCGGAATCTCGGTGGCCAGCGCGTAGCCGGTGCTGCCGGTAATGCCCCAGCGCCACGGCCAGGAGTGTAAGGTCAGTGATATCGCCGCCTGTACCGGCGGCTGGGAGACAAACGGCGAGCGCAGGAGCTGTTGGCGATCGGCAAGGGTTTCCGGGCTGACGGTACGGACGATATTTTCCCTCTGTACCCAGCCTGCGGCCCGCTGATCGCGCTTCATCCCCCGTACGCCCACCGGAATGCGGGCGTTAGCATCAACGTCGCGTCGTACCACCACCGGCAGGCTAATACGCCAGTGCTGCGCGACCCAGGACTCCTCAATCGCCTCCAGCGCGGCGGCATTATTCAACCAGACTAAATCATGAGGACGCGGCGTTGATGACATCGTTAGATTCCTGACGTTAAGGTGATAAACAGCGGCAGCGACAGAATACACAGAACCGAGCTTAACAGCAGCACCGCTTCCGCATCCGGCGACTGCACGCCAAAGCGGTTGCCGAAGACCACGCCAAAGAAACCGGCCGCCAGCGCAATCATCAGAATGGCGGTAATGGCGATAGAGCCGTGCAGCCCCAGCAGCATCACCAGACCCCAGGCGATAAACGGCTGCACCAGCAGTTTGACGATAGTGGAAGTGGCAATCAGCGCATTGAGCTGCAGCTTACGCGCCGACAGAATCACCCCGGTCAGGAACAGCGCGGCGGCGGTCGCCGCCAGGCCCAGCGGTTTGATAGAGGCGAGCAGCAGATCCGGCATTTTGATACCGATGGCCGAAAGCACGACCCCCAGCAGCGGACCCCAGACAATCGGTTTTTTCACCGAACGCCACATCAGAACCGGCAGCATTGCCAGCGTCGAGCCGCTGTTCTCTCCGGCGGCGAGCGCTTTTTCACGTTCCAGAATCAGCAGGCAGAACGGCGTCATCAGTACCGATCCGCAGGCGATGGAAACGGCGACGGAGAGGGAGGTGGATGCGCCTTCGCCGAGCACGCTGCCCAGAATCGGCAGGCCAAGCGCGGCGTAGTTAGGCAGCGCGACGGTCAGGGTCAGCACGGCGGCATCCTGCGGCGAGCGCTTGAAGACGCGGGTCGCGAGGAAGTAGATGGCCGCATAGGTAATCCACATCGCCCCGGTCAGCACCAGCACCAGCGGCGATTGCGCGACAATACCGCTCCACGGCGTTTGTACCGTGGCGCTGAACAGCGTGGCGGGCAGGGCGAAGTCCATCACGAAGATGTTGAGTAAAGAGACGTTTTTGTTATCGACCATTTTGGCCTTGCCGGCCCAGAAGCCCAGCAGCATGATGACAAAAATCGGCGCGAGGGCATGAATAATCACATAAGTCATAAATCACCTGTAAATGAAAATAGAGTACTGGCGCGATTGTTATAATTTCTAAAAACGGTTTATTTCCGGGGCGCGCGATGGCGCCCCGGGCGGCCGCTTCCGGCAGGTTTTCTTCTACTTAGGGACTGACTACCAGCTGGCGCGCATGCGATCGCGCACCTGTTGGGAACTACGGCGGTTCTCCGCGCCAAGGCGGCACTTCAGCGAGACATCCCGGCGGGCGTCAGCGATGGCGTCGCGCAGGGTGTCGGTGACCAGCGTCAGATCGCGGGCGTCCGGCGCGTCAGGATTGCTGATATCCAGCAGGGCGGAGAGCAGGCCGAGCGTTGCGTAGTTGCTGACGTCATAGGCCATCGGCGGAATGGTTGCCGCCAGTTTCTCCAGCGCCTCAACGGTACGTAGCGTGATACGCGCGGCGGACGCTTTGCCCATCGCGTGCACCAGCACGCCGGCGTCGTTAAAGGCGATCAGACGATTGGCCTGGTAGCCATGGGCGAGAAACGCCCCGGACATCGCTTTGCCGACGATCAGACCAATCACCGGATGTCCGGCAAGCCGCGCCTTGGCGTAGGCGCCCGCGGCGCCCGCCAGCGCCTGATGAATACCGAACGCTTCTTCGCGACGGCCATAGGCCTGGCTGGGGACATCGATAACCGCGATAATCGGGCGCTTCACCGCGTTATTGGCATCGGCGTCGATGGTTTCGTTGACCACTTTGGCCAGCGTCCAGCCTTCGAGCAGGCCGACTTCACCCTGAGCGGCGCGTGGATAATGGTTATTAGCATCCGGCACCACGGCGATAAAACGGGCGGTTTCACCGTTAAAATCGGCGTCGGCAACCTGCACCGAGGGGCACAGACCGGTCATTAGCGGGGCGTTCGGCGCCAGCTGGTTTAGCCACAGCGCGGCGCGGTTTGTGAACTGGTTCATTATTTCTCCTCCCGGGCGAATAGCTGTTTGATCTGAGCGGTATCCGCCTGCTGGCGGGTATCGAAATGGGTCAAACGGGTCAGGAAATCTTCATATTTGTCGCTGCGATGCTGCGCGGGCACGCCTTTGGCAATGGCTTCGTTCATCGCGCTTTTCACCGCGTTGATGCCATCGCCCACCAGGGCATCCACCAGACCGCTGGCGTAGCGAATTTCGCCGCCGGTCATGCTCCAGATAAACGGACGGTCGCGGGAGTCGTACTCTTCAATCCCCGCTTCCTGTTCAATAACCTGCGGTCCGTTGAGGCCCAGACGCGCTTCACGGGTGACAATCAGGTAGCTGCACAGCGCCGCGGCGATGGACATCCCGCCGAAGCAGCCGACGGTACCGGCGACAATGCCGATTACCGGGGTGTAGCGGCGCAGGTCGACAATCGCGGCGTGAATATCGGCGATGGCGGCAAGGCCCAGATTGGCTTCCTGCAGGCGTACGCCGCCGGTTTCCAGGCACAGCACCGCCTGGGTAGGAATGCCGTTGCGGTTATCTTCCGCCGCCAGCTCAAGGGCGGCGGCCATTTTCGCGCCGGAGACTTCGCCCATGCTGCCGCCCTGGAAGGTACCTTCGATGGCAATGACTACCGCCGGCTGGCCGTTAATGGTGCCTTTTGCGACGACCATACCGTCGTCGGACTGCGGGACGATGCCCTGCGCGCCGAGCCACGGGGACATAATGCCGTCAAAGGGATCCAGCAGTTCGCGATAGCTGCCGTCATCCAGCAGGGTGCGGGCGCGTTCACGGGCGCGGAGTTCAATAAAGCTGCGATCGTTACGCATGAGCCACCTCCTCAAAAACCTGTTCAATACGGATCCGCGCGACGCCGGGCGTGGCGCCGAAATCGTGGATGATCAGCTGTCCGCCGGGCAGGCCGTTAATCAGGCTCAGTCGTTCGAACAGCGCGTTCCAGCGCGCCTGGCTGTTGTCCACGGAGGTGGTGATTTCGACGTTGAGCGTATCGCTCTGTCCGGCGGTATAGAGCACTTCCATATCGCCGGAGCCGACAACGCCTGCCAGCGCTTTGCCGCTGAGGGCGCGGTTGGCAGGGAATGACAATTTAATCTGTTCCATAACATCCTCTGAATGCGTTAAGCGGAAACCCGGTCGAGAAACAGGGTGGCGGCAAGAAGATCCGCCGCGCCACCCGGCGAGGCGTTCTGCGCCAGCATCTGCACGTCGAGACGCGCCAGCGCGGCGCGCCCCCTGGCTGTCGCACATCCTCCTGCCGCCAGCACCTCGCCTGCGCCTTGCCGCATCGCCTCAAGGCCCGCCATTCCGGCGCGGGAGAGCACGCAGGTATCGCTAAGCGAGGTCATAATCGCCATCAGCGCGTCAAGCCGGGCCTGATCCTCGCTGGCCCCCGCGGCCCGGCTGCGCAATAGCTGCGGCAGCGCCAGGGTGGTGATGTGCGGAAAAGCGCGCTGCGCTTCTTCCCGGGCGCCGGGAACCTGCCAGCGGCGGCTGGCGCGCAGACCTTTACTGAAGGTCCTTGGCGCGCAGGCGTCCGGCAGACGGGCCAGGGCGGCGGCGGTTTCCGTAATTCTCTGTGCCTGACCCTCCCCCCCGAGCATCGCCGTCGCGCTGACCAGCAGGCCCAGCGCCCAGATAGCGCCGCGATGGGTATTGACCCCGGCGGTCGCCTGCATCATCCGCGCTTCGCCTTCGCGGCCAAGCCGGCCAACGGTTTCGCGCAGGGCAACGTCGGCCGGACGCCGCCAGCTCTGCTGAGCCAGCGCGTGAAACGTCGGCTGCAGGCTGTGGGCCGAACGCTCCATCAGGGCCAGGTTCAGGTCCTGATGCGCGCCGTTGCCGCGGCTATCCACCAGGCCCGGCTTGGGGCTGAGTCGCGCTTCGTCAACCAGGCAGGCGCTGGCGGTCTGGGCCAGCCAGCGGGCCCGGGTTTCAGCAACGTGGGGAGAGAGTTTTTTCATTACCAGCTCCGGAATTTTGCCGGTGGGTTGTACAGACCGTCGGACCACTCCACCAGATCGGCTACGCTGCCGGCGGCGAGCAGAGAGCGGGTGGCGTCGCTGCGGCGGATACCGATATCTTCCGGATAGACGACTTTGCCGCTTTGGCGCAGTGCGGCCACGCGTTTGGCGTCAACGCCGAGCCCGATATCGGTGATCCCGGCCACGGCCGCCACCATTGCCCGGCGCTCTTCCAGGCTTTCCGCCCGATAGAGATAGGCGATGCCTTCTTCGGTCAGCACGTGGGTGACGTCATCGCCGTAAATCATCACCGGCGCCAGCGGCATTCCGGAGGTTTTGGCGACCTCAACGGCGTCGAGTTTTTCCACGAAGGTCGGTTTCACGCCCGCCTGGAAGGTTTCCACCATCTGAACGACCAGCTTTTTACCGCGCTGCATCGGATCCGGTTCGGTGATCATGTTGAGCCATGCCGGCGTAGCGTGGCGGCGACCGTGCGGGTCGTGGCCCATATTCGGCGCGCCGCCGAAGCCGGAGAGGCGGCCGCGGGTCACCGTCGAGGAGTTGGCGTAGCCGTCAACCTGTAAGGTCGAGCCGATAAACATATCTACCGCATACTGTCCCGCCAGCTGGCAGAACGCGCGGTTGGAGCGCATGGAGCCGTCGGCGCCGGTGAAGAAGATATCCGGACGCGCGCGAATGTACTCTTCCATTCCCAGCTCTCCGCCGAAGCAGTGCACGCTCTCGACCCAACCGCTTTCAATTGCCGGAATAAGGGTGGGGTGCGGGTTCAGCGTCCAGTGTTTACAGATTTTGCCCTTCAGGCCGAGCTGTTCGCCGTAGGTCGGCAGCAGCAGTTCGATGGCGGCGGTGTTAAAGCCGATCCCGTGGTTCAGGGATTGCACCTGATGCTCGGCGTAGATGCCTTTAATCGCCATCATCGCCATCAGGATATGTTCCTGCTTAATCAGGCGCGGATCGCGGGTAAACAGCGGCTCGATAAAGAACGGTTTATCCGCGACGACCACGTAGTCAATCCACGAACCGGGGATATCCACGCGCGGCAGATCGCACTCGTCATCGACCAGTTCGTTAACCTGTGCAATAACGATGCCGTCATGGAACGCGGCGGCTTCCACCAGCGCCGGGGTATCTTCGGTGCTCGGCCCGGTGTACAGGTTGCCCTTGCGGTCGGCTTTGTAACCGGCGATCAGCGCGACGTTTGGCGACAGGTCGACGTACAGGCGAGAGTAAAGCTCGATGTAGGTGTGGATAGCGCCGATTTCCAGCAGGCCATCTTCCAGCAGCTGCGAAATACGCAGGCTTTGGGTACCGGAGAAGGAGAAATCAAGCTTGCGGGCGATACCTTTTTCGAAGAGGTCCAGGTGCTCGCTGCGCCCGACGCTCGGCATAATCATATGCAGGTCGTGAATTTTTTGTGGGTTAACTTCCGCCAGCATCCGCGAGAGGAAATCAGCCTGTTTCTGGTTGTTGCCTTCCAGCACCACCCGGTCGCCGGGGGCCAGCAGCTGCTCAAGAACGGCGACCAGCTGGTCGGTGGGGATCACTTTGCCCGAGACCTTCGCCTCGGTCAGTCGCCGCTGTTTTTCCGTACGGCGACGGTTCCAGACGCGTCCCGTCGTTTGTTCGGCACTCATTATTAACCTCCTGATTCGACGAATCGTTTTGATTGTCCTGGTGTGGAAGTAAGTGTGCGTCGCGAGGTGGCGGGCATCAATTAAGGCCAATGGCGAATCGTTAGCGTAAGAGTAATGATTGGCGGGGCAGAGATGTGATGACGATCAATAATGATTGCGAATGATTGGTCTACGAGCAGGGGACGTACCGGGTTGAGGCATTGGCGCGGCTTCCCGGCTCGCACTGCGTTTAGCCGGGCTACGGGTTAAGGGCGTCTGCGGGCCGGTAGCCCGGACAGATGCGCCGCATCGCCTCCGGGGAAGTTCAGCGGCTCCGCGCTCTGCTCCCGGGGGCGGCGCAAAGCGCCTGCCCGGGCTACAGGTTAAGGGTCGTCTGCGGGCCGGTAGCCCGGACAGATGCGTCAGCATCGCCTCCGGGGAAGCGTGCGCAATGGCGTTAGTTTTTACTCAAATCACTCAGCAGAAAGGCAATACTTTGCCCGGCTACCGTCTGTTCGAGGGCGATTTTGACGATAATCGTCAACGGTACCGAGAGTAGCATACCCACCGGGCCCAGCAGCCAGCCCCAGAAGATCAATGACAGGAAGACCACCAGCGTCGACAGCCCCAGCCCGCGGCCCATAATGCGCGGTTCAAGAATATTGCCGAACACCAGGTTAATCACCAGATAGCCTGCCAGGACCACCAGCGCTTCGTACAGACCGCCAAACACCAGCACCTGCAGGATCGGCGGGATCGCCGCGAGCACCGAACCAATGTTGGGAATGTAGTTGAGCGCAAAGGCCAGCAGTCCCCACATAAAAGCAAAGCGGACGTCCAGCAGCACCAGCATTCCCCAGACCACCAGGCCGGTCACCAGGCTGATGGCGGTTTTTAACACCAGGTAGTGGGAGACGCTATCCAGCGCGCGCTGAATCGCGCCCATTCCCTCCACCGGCCGCGACATCAGCTGCTGCAGCTTCGCGGGAAGCTGCGGCACTTCCAGCAGCATAAAGACCACCGTCAGCAGCAGCAGGAAGATAGAGGACATCGCGTTGGAAAGCTGGGTGAGCAGGCCGGTCACCAGCGTCATCACCGCGTTGGGGTCAATATACTTGTTCAGCTCCACCACTGACACGGTAAAGCCGAAGCGCTGTAGCCAGGGCGCAACGGTCTGCATCGGTTCATAGAGATAATTACGGTACTGCGGCAGGGTGCGCGCAAGCTCGTTAAGCGACGTGCCGAGCGAGGCCAGCAGCACAACGGCCAGCAGGACAATCACGCCGACCAGGAGCGAAATAGCCAGCACCCGCGGTACCCGGCAGCGCACCATGAGCTGAACCAGCGGGTTTATCACCACCGCCAGAAAGATCGCCAGAACAAAAGGAACGATAATATCCGCCGCGAAGCGAATGCCTGTCAGGATGATAACCAGCATGCCGAGCATGATGACTATTTTTAAGCCGTTAAGCGTGATGATGGGTTTGGCCATACCGCTCCCTGCGAGAGAAAAAATGGGGACTAATGTGAGTCATTGTAGACGTTGGCAAAGTCGGCGTCTCAGCGCGTCGCGTCCGCTAAAATGAAAAAAAAACGACCAATTAATCAATAATGGCCGGAACGATATCATAATGGTGATTGCGATCGGAAAAAACTAATCCAAATCAAATACCAGAGGTAAAGAACTGCAAAGACTTTGAGTTAAATGTGGCGTTATGGTACAAATCTGCGTGTGTATAACTACAGAGGACAATTTTGATCCGCAAATGACGAGAAGCAATACCGCGGATAATTGTAATTTTATGGACAATCAGTTCAGGATGTATATTTCTTTTCACCCTGCAGTATCCCTCTCTCACTCCCGCTTTCTCGGCGAGCAGCACTGGCGCTCGGCGCTTTAGTCTTCTTCTCTCTGCCTGAGCTGGCGCGCTGCGCACGGCTAATTTAACGTCAGAATTTTTCCGGTTTACTTCTCTGTAAGCCGCCATGGATTATATTCTCAAGCAGGAGAAGGGATCATGTTTTATTGGATTTTATTAGCTTTAGCTATCGTTGCTGAAATTACCGGCACGTTGTCGATGAAATGGGCAAGCGTAAGCGGCGGCCATACTGGTTTTATTTTAATGCTGGTCATGATCGCGCTTTCTTATATTTTTCTGGCTTTCGCGGTGAAAAAAATCGCCCTCGGCGTGGCCTATGCCCTCTGGGAGGGGATCGGCATTTTACTGATCACTATCTTCAGCGTCCTGCTGTTTGATGAGACGCTGTCGACGATAAAAATCGCCGGCCTGGTGGCCCTGGTCGCCGGGATTGTCTTGATTAAATCGGGGACGCAGAAAGCGGTGAAGCCGGGCAAGGAGAAAGCGCATGCAACAGTTTGAGTGGGTCCACGCCGCCTGGCTGGCGCTGGCGATTGCGCTGGAAATTTTGGCCAACGTTTTTCTGAAATTTTCCGACGGCTTTCGACGTAAATTCTACGGCATTATGTCGCTGGCGGCGGTCCTGGGCGCCTTTAGCGCGCTTTCGCAGGCGGTCAAAGGAATTGACCTGTCGGTGGCCTATGCGCTGTGGGGCGGTTTCGGTATCGCGGCGACCATTGCCGCCGGGTGGGTGCTGTTTGGCCAGCGGCTGAATCATAAAGGCTGGGCCGGTCTGCTTCTGCTGGTGGTCGGCATGGTGTTAATTAAACTCGCCTGATATGATGCCGCCTGTGAATGCGGGCGGCAAATTCTGCTCTCTGTATTACGCTTAAAAAAGAGCCAGTTCGGCGTATTTTGCTGCCGGCCGATATGAGGGCAGAACATGATTCATTTGCCAGGCTGGCGCAACATTCCCTCCGCCAGAACGCTGTCCATCATGATTGTCCTCGCCGGGATCGGCTTAATCGTGTCCATTGTTTCGCTTCTTTATCTCACCCAACACCTGATCGGCCTGAAAGCAAACGAAATTGATAAGCATCGTTCCGTGCTATCGGTGGATGGGGCGGTGCAGACCTCGGTGAACCGCGTGCTGTCGCTGGTGATGGATAACGCTATCTGGGATGATGCGGTGCATCAGACCTATGCCGACAGGCTCGATCCGCAATGGCTCTACAACTCATGGGGATCGGGTTTTAAAATCAATAATCTCTATGACGGCACTTTCGTACTCGACCAGCACTATCGGGTGCTGTGGGGATCGTTTCGCAGTGAGAGCTTTACCGAGCAGGATACCCAATTCCTCGGCAACGGTTTTCGTGCGCTTATCTCGCAGCATGCCGCCGCGCTGCGCAGCGGTAAAAGCGCTTATGCCGGCATCACGCGAACCCGCGCCGGTATTGCGTTTATTGGTATTGGCCTGATTCGCCCGACGGCAGGGCGGCTACAGGTGCATGATGATACGCGTCGCTATCTGGTGATCACCCGCCATATCAACTCGCAAATGCTTGAGCGCCTGGGCGACACGTTTCAGATTCGCAACCTGCACGTCACGCCAGGCGGCGGTGAATACAGTATTCCGCTGCGCACCCAGGCCGGGGAGATCGTGGGTTACCTGAGCTGGCAGCCGGGGCTTCCCGGCGCGGAAGCCGCGCGGGCGGCCTCCGACAGTATGCGGCTGATTGCCGCCGTGGCGGCTGGGCTGATCCTGCTGTTTATTCTCTTCAGCTACCTCGGGCTTTACAAGCTGGCGCGCGGCGAAAAGCTGGCGCGCGACAGTGCCATGACCGACTGGCTGAGCCGCCTGCCAAACCGACGGGCGCTGATCGAACGCCTTAACCAGGTGTGCGAAACCTCCCAATACCAAATGCAAAGCGTGGTATTTATCGATCTCGACGGCTTTAAGGATGTTAATGATAACTACGGCCATGACGTTGGCGATGCGCTGATTATTCATATCGCTAAAGAACTTCGGGAGCGCGTTCCGCCTGAAGGGATGCTGGCGCGTATGGGCGGCGATGAGTTCGCGATGACGGTAAGCGGCGAACAGGCGGTAAATCAGGCGCTGGCTTTTGCCTGGGCGGTACTGGAACTGTTAAAAGCGCCCGTTATCCTCAACGAGCGAAAAATTTATATCAGCGCCAGTATCGGTATCGCCAGCGGCCTCCCGGCAAGCTGCTCCAGCACCGAGCTTTTTCGCCGCGCTGATATTGCCATGTACCATTCGAAGAAAACCGGCAAAGGGCGCACGACCTGGTATGACGAAGCGCTCAGCGACGCGCGGCAGTATCAGCTGAATATCGAAAATGGCATTCGTCAGGGACTGGAGAACGAAGAGTTTGATGTCTGGTATCAGCCGATTGTCAACGCCGATACGCTGGTTATGGAAGGCGTGGAAGCGCTGCTGCGCTGGCCGCGGCGTCCTCAGGGGGCACTGCCGCCGGATGCGTTTATCGGTATCGCCGAAAGTAGCGGTTTGATCTACGCGCTTGGCCAGTTTGTGCTTGAACGCGCCTGTAGCGAACTGCAGCCACTGGACGATCTGCTGCTGTCGGTGAATATCTCCCCGGCGCAGTTCCGCGATCCGGAGTTTGAGTCGCGGGTGGTGCAGGTGCTGGGCCGCTGTCATTTCCCGGCCCGTCGGTTACAGCTCGAAGTCACGGAGAGCTACGTTCTGGAGAATCCCGAGCGGGCGAAGTCGGCCATTGAGAACTTAAGGGCGCTTGGCATCGCGGTGGCGCTCGATGATTTTGGCACCGGCTATTCCAGCATCGGCTATTTACGCAGCTTCAGCTTCGACAGTCTTAAAATCGACAAATCCCTGGCCGGGCTGGTGGATGTGGATACCCAGGCGGCGGAGCTGGTGCGCGGGACCGTCCGTATTGCCGGAGCGTTAGGCATCACGGTGGTGGCGGAGGGCGTTGAGAATCAGCAACAGCTGGCGCTGCTGCGGCGGGCGGGATGCGACAGATTGCAGGGTTTCTTCTTCAGTGAGCCGATGCCCGTCGCGTCGTTATTGCAGCTGCGCCAGCAGCAAGGCTGACCGCTTACTGGGCAGCCAGCGCTTCAAGCTTATCGCGAAAGCCGGTGACGGAGATGGCGCGGTTGTCCGCCCGCCAGCGATCTTTTGGTCCAGGCGCCGAACTCTGCACCGCAATCACCTGCCAGCCGTCGTCGGTTTTCAGCAGCAGCGGCGAGCCGCTATCCCCCGGCAGCGTATCGCACTGATGAGAGAGCACCGATGTCTGCGCCCAGCCGGTGACTACGCAATCCTGGTGGGTATAGAGATTATCCAGATGATCTTCCGGATAGCCAGACTGAGTCACTTTTCGTTCTGCGGTTTTTAGCGCGGCGGTCAGATCGGCTTTGCTGCCGCTAAAAATCGGCACCGGCGTAATGCCGGAAGGGGCGTAGCGCAGCACGATAAGGCCAAAGTCCCACGGCGCCGCGGCGCTGGGAACTATCCAGCCGTCGCCGTCCGCCTTAAGCCGTTTCCCCAGCGAAGGATCTACGCGGCCTTCAATACCGTGAATTTCGTACACCCAACCGCCTTTACGCGAGATAAAACGCAGCGCGACGGGTTTATCCGGTTTGCCTTTGGGCGGCGTGAGCAGGCAGTGCCCGGCGGTGAGCGCCAGATTGGGGGCGATAAGCGTGGCGGTACAGAGATTACCGCTGGCGGTTTCCAGTTGCCCAATCGCATCCCAGGGATCGTCCGTGGGGTTGCTGACCGGTTTTCGGTCGTCGTGACCAAAAAACAGCGTCTTAATATCTTTTGCACTCATGCCATCATCGTCGGCCTGGACCAGCGCTGGAAACAGGGAAATTGAACACAGTAATAACAGGACGTCTCTACGCATATCACTCTCTGGGGAGATAATTATGTATATTGAAAGTAGCAGCAGATTTAAGTTTATGAAAGTTAAGAATAATTTTAATTAAGCCAGGCGGCAGGCGAAATCAGCAAAAAACGCCAGTCGCTTACGGATGAATGGCGTGAATTCAATATGTTAACGCCATTTTCCTGCGGCGTTATTTCCGCAGAAAAGGGCAGCGGAAGCAACATAAATCGTGTATCCGAACGTACAACAGGCGGGTGCCGAATAAAGGATTTGCGGTTCAGCTTTTTCTCAAGGTAGTTAATGGCGAAAACGGCCAATATCACGCAAAAAAAGAGATATCTTCACAGGAAAATCGGACTTCTTTACCTGTTTATCACTTACTTTCAAAGCGAAACATTTTCTCACCGAAAACGTTGTTATTGCTATCACCTTGTTGAGCAAACAGAGATGTTATCCCGGCGATGATATCTGCAATGTCAAACACCCGATGTACGGGAGGATTTATGTCTAAACAAGGTATTCGCGCATTGGTTTACGTTTCGCTGGTATCAGCAATGATTTGGGGCGCGACGGGCTATCTGCTGGTGACGGCGGTTCACGTTCTTTAATTCGCGGCCTCATCGTGGCGGAACGAGGCAGGTTTAAGCGGCGGGCTGAGCGCGTTTTGCGGCCAGCGCCGCCCGTTCCGGCGTTTGATTGATAGCTAAATCCCCGGGCAGGCCGCCGGTGTTCTCGTCAGCAAAATCTTCGTCCCTTACATTTTCTCTTCCGGGCGCTAACGCTGCCGGTAATGTTGCGTGAAGGTGCCGTTGCGCAGCAGGTGACAACAAAGCGTAGCGGGGTGATGGCAGGTTTGGCGACCGCATTAAGCGACCCCAACGATATTCTCTTTTTCCGCAGTGTATTCATATCGCCGACGGTATCGGCTGCTGTCTGGGGCTGTTGACGGCGGTGTGGGTGCGTATCGACCGGAGCGTGCTTTCGCTTGATATTCTGGCGGTTCGTCGTTGGCTAACGGCGCGTTACGTCAAACGTTTGACGACGGTCTCGGCGACAACCTGTGGCAGCAATAGGTTTAGTAAAGAAAAAAACGGCTGGCGACCAGCGCGCAGATAATCAGCAGGATCAGGATGAGCTCAAAACGATAGCGCCGCAGCATGGTGCTCTCCAGAAAAAAACGGCGCTGAAGCCAGCGCCGATATCATATCACATCGCTTAACCCGGGAGATTAAGCAGCCGGTTGTGCAGCTGGTTTAGCGGTATGATGTTTGGTGGTTTTGTGGTGTTTTTTCGCTGCCTGTGCTTTCTGAGCTACCGGTTTAGCAGCGGCTTTTTTGTGTTTCTTAGCGGCCTGAGCTTTCTGGGTGGCAGCCGGTTTAGCTTCTGCTTTTTTGTGCTTTTTAGCGGCCTGCGCTTTCTGGGTGGCAGCGGGTTTAGCGGCTGCTTTTTTGTGCTTTTTCGCAGCCTGCGCTTTCTGCTCAGCAGCCGGTTTCGCAGCGGCGGTATGGTGTTTCTTGTGGTGGGTCGCTTTAGCGGTGGTGCTGTGAGTTGCAGCAGCCGGCGCCGGAGTCGTGGTGGTGGCAGCATCGGCAGCGAAAGCAACAGAAGACAGACCCATTGCAGCGGCAACGACCAGAGCTAATACTTTTTTCATTCTGATATCCTCGAAAAGGTTTCTTGTTTCAACCCCACTGCGGGGCCGTTGAAAGAACTATATGCCTGTCTTATCGAGGTTTCCGTGAGTGTTTGGTATCGGCGTGTAACCATATGTACAACGCGCTGCTACAACAATGGGACACGGCGTCGGGCGCGGCCCGACGCCGGTGATTTACAGATAACGCGAGGTAAGGTGCTGGCGGAAATAGTCGCTGTTAAGGTCTTCTCCGGTTGCATGCTGAATCAGCTGCGAGGTGGTAAAACGGCTACCGTGCTGCCAGATATTTTGCCGCAGCCAGTCAAACAGGGCGCTGAAGTTACCGTTGGCGATATCGCTTTCCAGCTGCGGCAGCGCCCGTCTGGCGGAAGCCATCAGCTGAGCGGCGTACATCGCGCCAAGCGTGTAGGAAGGGAAATAGCCAAAACCGCCGTCGGTCCAGTGGATATCCTGCATACAGCCGTCGCGATAGTTGCCGAGGGTGGAAAGTCCCAGCCAGTGCTGCATTTTTTCATCCCACAGCGCCGGAATATCCTCGACCTCAATATCGCCATCAATCAGCGCGCGTTCAATTTCGTAGCGCAGAATAACGTGTGCCGGATAGCTCACTTCGTCAGCGTCGACGCGGATAAAGCCCGGCTTGACGCGCTGATTCCATGCGATGAAGTTTTCGTGGCTAAAGGCCGGCTGTTCACCAAAGTACTGGCGTACCGTTGGCAGCAGGCGCTGCAGGAAGGCGTCGCTACGGCCAAGCTGCATCTCGAAAAACAGGCTTTGCGATTCATGGATCGCCGTGGAGCGGGCGAGGGCAATGGGCTGATCGAGCCAGTTGCGCGGCAGGTTTTGTTCATAGCGCGCGTGGCCGGTTTCGTGAATGACGCCAAACAGCGCGCTGAGCAGGTCGTTTTCGTTGTAGCGCGTGGTGATACGGACGTCCTGGGGCACGCCGCCACAGAACGGGTGGGCGCTGATATCCAGGCGTCCGCCGTCAAAATCAAATCCCAGAACGCGCATCGCCTCCAGCCCCAGCTCGCGCTGGTCGGCAATCGGAAACGGCCCTTGAGGTTCGATGAGCGGCGTTTGCGCCTGCTTCTCAACCACCTTCTCCAGCAGCGAAGGAAGCCAGGATTTCAGGTCCGCGAACAGTACGTCAAGACGGGCGCTGGTCATATCGGGTTCAAAAATATCCAGCAGCGCGTCGTAGCGGGAACCGCCTTTTGCCGCAGCCCGAATCTGCGCCTCTTCGCGACTCAGTTTGACGACGTCACGCAGGTTCTCGGCAAAACCCTGCCAGTCGTTCGCCGGACGCTGGCTACGCCAGGCGTGCTCGCAGCGGCTACCCGCCAGCGATTTCGCTTCCACCAGGCTTTCCGGCAGCAGCGCCGCCTGTTCGTACTGGCGGGTCATTTCGCGCAGGTTGGCCTGTTCCACATCATTTAGCTCTTCCTGAAGCGCATTCTGCAGCCATTCACCCACTTTTTTATCGGTCAGGATCTGATGCTGCAAAACGCCAAGCTCGGCCAGCGCTTCGCCGCGGGCCGCGCTGCCGCCGGGGGGCATCATGGCGAACATATCCCAGCCGGCGATGGCGGAAAGATGCGAGAAGCGGGAGAGTCGCTGGAAGGTGCGGGTAAGCTGATGATAATTTTTATTTTCGGTCATGTTTACACTCTGACGGTGGCAAGTGAACAAAAGCTTTTTCGTGGGCCTACACTATCGCGATCCGCCGATGGGGTCGAGGGATGCGGGCGCTTTCGACATAAATCACCCCGACGTTAATGGGAAATTGCCCACAGCGTCGGCTCGCCCGCTCGACGCAAGCATCAGCATAATGTAGTGATTAATCGATTGCGTATTTTATGTTTGGCTCGAAATAATCCAGATGTGCGTAAAGTAGCAGACGCTTTCTCTGAACTACGGCTAAACTTAATGCAGGCACAGGCCGCCGATGCGAGGTGGATTATGAATCCGTTTACCTGGCTGTTTATAGCACTGCTTTCCGTCGATGCCGTTAGAGAACTGTTGGGAATGTCGTCGGTACTGGGGATGTGGTGAAGAGCGTGGCCCGTTTCAGGCCACGTTAATCTGCGTTATTTCAGTCGCTTGTGTAAACACGCGCCGGTGAGCAGCGCCGCCAGCAGCATCAGCGCGATAAACCCACCTACGCCGTTCCAGCCGTAGTTATGCCAGAATACGCCGCCTAACGTCCCCGCCATGCTGGAACCCAGATAGTAGCTGAATAAATAGAGCGATGACGCCTGGCCGTGGGCACGACGCGCGCGCGGGCCAATCCAGCTGCTGGCCACCGAGTGGGCCGCGAAGAAACCCGCGGAAAACAGCAGCATGCCGATAAAAATCAGCCACAGCGACGAGAACAGGGTCAGCAGCAGGCCACCGAGCATCACCGCAGTCGAGAACAGCAGCACCGGGCCGCGACCGTAGCGAACGGTCATGGCCCCGGCTTTCGGCGAACTCCAGGTACCGGTCAAATAGGCCACCGATAGCAGGCCAACGACCGCCTGGCTGAGGGACCACGGCGAAAGCATCAGGCGGTAACCGATATAGTTAAACAGCGTCACGAATGACCCCATTAACAAGAAACCCTCAAGAAACAGCAGCGGCAGCCCGCGATCGCGCCAGTGCAGGCGGAAGTTGATCAGCAGCGATTTTGGCCGCAGCGAGGTTGGACGGAAGTGGCGCGATTCCGGCAGGATGCGCCAGAACATCAGCGCGGCCGCCAGCGCGAAGCCGCTAATGACCGCCAGCGCTATCCGCCAGCCGAAGAAATCGGTAAATACCCCCGTCAGCAGACGGCCGCTCATGCCGCCAATGGAGTTTCCGCTGATATAAAGACCCATTGAGAACGCCACCACGCTGGGGTGAATCTCTTCGCTCAGATAGGTCATGCCGACCGCCGCCACGCCGCTCAGCGACAGGCCGATCAGGGCGCGCATCATCAGGATCCCATGCCAGCTGGACATCATCGTCGACAGCAGTGAGCAGCAGGAGGCTAGCACCAGCGCGGTAACCATCACCTGTTTGCGGCCAATGGCGTCGGACAGCGGACCGGTAAACAGCAGGCCGACCGCCAGCATCGCCGTGGAAATCGACAGCGAGATACTGCTGCTGGCCGGTGAGACGCCGAATTCACTGGAGAGCACCGGGAGGATCGGCTGGACGCAATAAAGCAGCGCGAACGTCGCCAGTCCGGCAGAAAAGAGGGCGAGAGTGACGCGAATAAATTGCGGAGTACCGCGTTTGATAAACTGGTTTGGCTGAGGAGCGATGATGTCGCTGACGTCGTTTGCCGGGGCGGTGTCAACGGTAGTTGTACGACTCACGGAAAAATCCTTGCTGATATACAGAGAGTTAAGTGACCGCAATGGCCACTTATTCAGGGTATGAAAATGTAAATATTCTGTCTAATATATTAATAATCTCAAATAAGACGTTTTAAATATGAATATTGAACTGCGCCATCTGCGCTATTTTATCGCCGTGGCGGAAGAGCTCCATTTTGGCCATGCGGCGGCGCGGTTAAATATCTCTCAGCCGCCGCTTAGCCAGCAGATTCAAATCCTTGAACAGCAAATTGGCGCGCGTCTGTTTGCTCGTACTAATCGCAGCGTCAGCCTGACCGAAGCCGGAAGGCAGTTTCTCGCCGATAGCCGGCAGATCCTCTCGCAGGTCGATGATGCTGCCGCGCGCGCGGCTCGGCTTCACCACGGCGAAACCGGCGAGCTGCGCATTGGATTTACCTCATCGGCCCCCTTTATCAAGGCGGTTTCCGACACGCTGTCGACCTTTCGCCGCCGCTATCCCGATGTGCATATTCAGACGCGGGAAACCAACACGCGCGAGCAGATTGTGCCGCTGAACGAGGGCGCGCTGGATCTGGGACTGATGCGTAATACCCAGCTGCCGGATACCCTGGTCTGGGAAAGAGTGCTGCGCGAACCGCTGCTGGCGATGGTGCCCCGCGATCATCCGCTGGCCAGCAAGCCGCGCGTAAGCCTGCGGGAACTGGCACGGGAGCCGTTCGTGTTTTTCGATCCCCATGTGGGTACCGGGCTGTATGACGACATTCTGGGCTTGATGCGCCGCTACGACCTGACGCCAGCCATCACCCAGGAGGTGGGGGAGGCAATGACGATTATCGGCCTGGTGGCCGCCGGGCTTGGCGTGTCGATTTTACCGGCGTCCTTCAGGCGGGTCCAGCTGTTGGAAATGTGCTGGCTGCCGATCGAAGAGCAGGACGCGGTGTCGGAAATGTGGCTGGTGTGGTCGAAGCATCACGAACAGGGGCAAGCGGCCCGGCGTTTTCGTGAATCGCTGCTTGCCAGCGCCACATGAGACATTTAGGACAAATAACGGCTAAAAATGTGCGGTAAATCACAAGGCTAAGCAAAAATTTGACGAGTACCGTTGAAGTGCTTCACCATAGCCATCAGTTTATTTCGAAGCGCGAAAATAAAGGGAGTCAACGGTGGTAGCGGACAGTCAGCCAGGCCATATCGATCAAATTAAGCAGACCAACGCGGGCGCGGTTTATCGCCTGATTGATCAGCTTGGCCCGGTGTCGCGCATCGACCTCTCGCGCTTCGCGCAGCTGGCCCCTGCCAGCATCACCAAAATCGTCCGCGAAATGCTGGAAGCGCATCTGGTCCAGGAGACGGAAATCCAGGAGCCAGGGAGCCGGGGAAGGCCTGCCGTTGGCTTGATGGTGGAAACCGAAGCCTGGCACTACCTCTCTATCCGCATCAGCCGCGGCGAGATCCACCTCGCGCTACGGGATTTAAGCAGCGCGCTGGTGGTGGAAGAGCAGCTGGAACTGGCGTTACAGCACGTTCAGCCCTTCGCGAGCCGGCTGCTCGATCAGGTTGACCAGTTCTTTATTCGTCACCAAAAGAAGCTGGAGCGTTTAACCGCCATCGCCGTCACCATGCCGGGGATCATCGATACCGAGCACGGTATCATCCACCGGATGCCGTTTTATGAAGACGTTAAGGACATGCCGCTGGGCGAAATCTTAGCCAATCATACCGGCGTATCGGTTTACATTCAGCACGATATCAGCGCCTGGACCATGGCCGAATCGCTGTTTGGCGCCTCCCGGGGAGCGCGAGATGTGATTCAGGTGGTGATCGACCATAACGTTGGTGCGGGCGTGATCACCGACGGTCGTCTGCTGCACGCGGGCAGCAGCAGTCTGGTCGAAATCGGCCACACCCAGGTCGACCCGTATGGTAAACGCTGCTATTGCGGTAACCATGGCTGTCTGGAAACCATTGCCAGCGTGGAGAGCGTGCTGGAACTGGCGCAGATCCGCATGGCGAAGTCGATGAGCTCAATGTTGCATCAGCAGCCGCTGAGCGTTGAATGGCTATGTCAGGCCGCGCTGCAGGGGGATTTACTGGCGCGGGACATTATCAGCGGCGTCGGGAACCACGTTGGACGGATTCTGGCGATTATGGTTAACCTCTTTAACCCGCAGAAAATCCTTATCGGCTCTCCCTTCAATCTCGCCGCGGATATTCTGTTTCCGGCAATATCTGATTGTATTCGACAACAATCGTTACCAGCCTACAGCCGACATATTGCCGTGGAAAGCACCCAGTTTTCTAACCGGGGAACGATGGCTGGCGCGGCCCTGGTAAAGGATGCCCTCTATAACGGATCGCTGCTGATACGACTGTTACAGGGTTAACATTTTTTCATATTCACACCAAAAATTGCGCTATCTCAAGCTGGCTTCCGGCAGCATCGCGTAGACTTTTTCCACAGTTGATTATTTCTCTCCCGTATATTTCATCAACATAACTGTGGGGTTAGTGATGTTTAAGCGTTTCTTCATAACAGGTACTGACACCGCTGTCGGCAAGACGGTGGTTTCCCGTGCGCTGTTGCAGGCACTGGCTGCCAGCGGCAAAAGCGTCGCCGGGTACAAGCCTGTGGCGAAGGGCAGTAAAGAGACGCCGGACGGACTGCGGAACAAAGATGCGCTGGTCTTACAGAGCGTGTCATCGCTGGTGTTACCGTATGAAGCTGTCAATCCCATCGCGTTAAGCGAAGATGAAAGCAGCGTGGCGCACAGTTGCCCGATCAACTACGGACTGCTGTCGGATGGTCTCCAGCGCCTCAGCGGCCAGGTTGAACATGTGGTGGTTGAAGGTACCGGCGGCTGGCGCAGCCTGATGAACGACCTGCGTCCGCTTTCGGAATGGGTGGTGCAGGAACAGCTGCCGGTGTTAATGGTCGTCGGCATTCAGGAAGGCTGTATCAATCATGCTCTGCTGACCGCGCAGGCGATTGCCAACGACGGCCTGCCGCTGATCGGCTGGGTGGCCAACCGGATTAACCCAGGCCTGGCGCATTATGCTGAAATCATCGAGGTGCTGAGCAAAAAGCTGCCGGCGCCGCTGATCGGTGAACTGCCTTACTTACCGCGCGCGGAGCAGCGTGAACTGAGCCAGTATATCGACTTATCGATACTCGGCGAGGTGATGGCGGTAGATAGAATCCCGGCGTAACGTCCGCGACAGCACCGACGCCAGTACGCTGGCAATCAGTAAACCGGGCAGTAAAACGTATTGTCCGGTCATTTCACAAATCATCAGCGTGGACATAATCGGCGCGTGGGTGGTGGCTGCCAGAAACGCCGCCATGCCGGTTAAGCCAACCACTATCGCGATAGCCTGGTAATCAGGTAGCCATAGTCCGGTCAGGCTGGCGAACAGCATGCCAATCCCCAGCCCAACAAACAGCGTTGGGGTAAAAACGCCGCCCGGCGCGCCGGAACCGCTGCTGGCCAGCACGGCGAGCAGCTTGCAGACAAACACCACAATCATAGCGCTGAAGAGCGGCGGCGAAAGAAGATAGCTTTGCACAACGCTATAGCCATTTCCCCAGACGGCCGGCGCGAGCAGCGACAGCAGACCGACGATAAGTCCGCCCAGCGCCAGCTGCCACGGAGGCGACAGGCGCAGCCGGACAAAGCACCGGTGGCTATAGCTCATCAGCCAGATAAACAGCGGCCCGCAAAGCCCGGCCAGCAGCGCCGTCGCCAGCATCAGCGCATAGTGCGTCGCGCTCAGGGTTTCGTGGAATTCAACGTGATACAGCGGAGCCGAATCGCCGTTCAGCAGATTGGTCAGCAGCAGGGCCACCACCGCGGCAATCACCACCGGGCCAAGCGACGCCAGCATCAGGGTACCGAATAAGATCTCGGCGATAAACAGGCTCCCGGCCAGCGGAGCGTGGTAAGCGCTGGCCATCCCGGCGGCGGCGCCGCAGGCTACCCATAGCTTCCACTCTTCTTTTGGCGTAAAGCGGCGGGCGAACAGCGACGCGGCCAGCGCCGCCAGCAGGATCATCGCCCCCTCGCGACCGATGGCGCTGCCGGTCGTCACCACCAGCAGAGAGGCCAGCGATTTTACCAGGCTGGCTGGCGTATCAAACACACCGTCGCCGGTCTCGAGCGCTTCCATATAGTCGGTTGGCGCACGGGGCCGCGCAAGGGTGCGGCGCTGCCAGAGCCAGAGCAGGGCGCCAGCCGCAAGGCCGCCAAGCGCGGGCGTCAGCAACCGACGCCATGGTGGCAACGACTCGGCGGCGTTCACCAGGCTTCCGCTGTCATTGCTCAGAAACAGGCTTTCCAGACCGGTCATCGCATGGCGAAACAGGGCAACCGCGAGCGCGGCGAGGACGCCGACCAGCATGGCGATAACCATGCGGCGAAACATAACCTGAACATCAGGATAAGCGTGAAGACGATGCATCAGCGAATTCGGTTAACGGGGAATGGGGCTTATTTTTACCGGGAATAAGCATAGACGCAAAAGCGATAAGTGCGAAAGAGGCTAAAGGTGACGTTGTCACTAAATGCGTTATGCCCGGCGGGCGGGCATAACGTCAGGGCATTAGCGGTAGAGCGGCTTATCCGCGACCGCGCAGGGCAGCCGCGCCTGCCATCGCGTCAGCGTTTCTTGCGCCAGCTGACCAAGAGCCTGATAAAAAGGGTTTCCCGCCCCGGCAATAAACACGCTCAGAAAGCGGCCCGACCACGGGAGAAGATGCCAGGCCAGAAGCTGGTTAAATGCCTCATCCTGACCGGATTCACAAAGCCAGGCCGCCAGCAGCAGCAGCGTACCGAAGTGGTCTTCCGGTTCAGCGCGTTGCTCAGACAAACCGATGCCGTTAGCCCGCATCCACTCGCGCAGCGCCAGCGTAGAGTCGCCAAACAGCACGCTTTCTTTATCCAGCCAGACGGAGCCCCACGGCGGCGCAGGCAGCGCCCACGGGCCGATGAACAGCCGCTGCCAGGCGTCCGCCAGCGGTTCATCGTCTTCGAGAGCGAACTGCGCCGCCAGGCCGTTCGCGACCGGCCAGGGCCACTGACTTTGCCAGCTGCCGTCGCGCAGGGCGGCAACCAGCGGAGCAGCCTGCTCGCTGCCCGGAGCATAAGAGAACAACGCCCCCAGCGTACGGGCGCTGAGTGCGACGGCATCGCGGTCTTGCGATTGCATCATATCTATTCCTTACTGCAGAGGGTGCCGCGGCACCCATTCATTAACCGGCAATCGCCGTACCGACGGTCATATGTAGGCCATAAAACAGGCCGCGACCGATAAACTCGCCGAGTAATACCAGTATCAGTCCGAGCAGCAGGCTGGCGATGCGCGGGTTTTTCTTTCTTGCCAGCGGGCAGATCCAGCAGCCAAGGCCCAGCGCCAAAAATGCTAAACGCAGGATTTGTAGCCAGCCGTAGTTTGGCAGCAGGGCGCTGGCCTGCTGCACGGAACTGCGGATCTCCGCCAGTTCGCTGTTCTGCAAAATGACCACGGCCAGGCTTGCCAGCAGCGCGAGGACGCTCATCGACGCGAAGACCGTGCCGTTAAAAGGCACGTTGGCTACCCGCAGCAGCAGGGCGGCGAAAAGCGGCCCGCACAGCACCATCGTCAGGAAGAAGGCGGCGGTGGTGTAGGCATTATACCAGGTCGGCACGGTATTAATTTGATAGACCAGGGTCATCTCCAGGACGAACAGGCAGCCGAGCAGCATGGTGAGCAGAAGCCAGGCCTTGGCCAGGATTGCCGGCATTTTGCCGAGAAACGTCAGCAACCACCACACTCCTCCGACGGCGAAAAACAGCGCGCCGCTGGCGATTTCATTACTTAACGCCGATGCGCCGACCCGGGTAAGAGAGTTAAATGCCCGCAGCGGCGAGCCGAGGTGGATAATCGACGCCAGAAAGCCAATCCCCATGACCAGCCAGATAAAAAACATGCAGCGCACCAGGCGCTGCCGGGCTTCGGAGTTATTATTCAGCGAAAGCCAGCCGAGCCCGCTGACGATTATCGCCCCTGCAACGCTTTGCCCCAGCACCGTAAACAGCACCAGCGGCCATTCATGCCATCCATTTCCCATTTTACACCTCCTTCGGATTGGCCAGATAGCCGGTGGTATCACCGCACGGACGCGCGTTGGCGTTCGGTTTGATCGCGATACTCGGCCTGGTGAAGTGCGCGGACGGCAGCGGGGCGACGGCGGCAAGCTGACCGTGCTTTTCGCGCAGTTCTTCGATGGGACCAAAGTCGAGCGCCCGCAGCGGGCAGGACTCGACGCAAATCGGCTTTTTACCCTCGGCGACCCGGTCATAGCAGCCGTCGCATTTGGTCATATGGCCCTTTGCCGCGTTGTACTGCGGCGCGCCGTACGGGCAGGCCATATGGCAGTAGCGACAGCCGATGCATACCTCTTCGTTCACCACCACAAAGCCGTCATCGCGCTTGTGCATGGCGCCGCTGGGGCACACTTTTGTGCAGGCCGGGTCTTCGCAGTGGTTGCAGGCGATGGACAGGTAATAGGCGAAGACGTTTTGCTGCCACACGCCGTTGTCCTCCTGCCAGTCGCCGCCCGCGTATTCGTAGATGCGGCGAAAGCTTACGTCAGGCGTGAGGTTTTTATAATCCTTGCAGGCCAGCTCGCAGGTTTTACAGCCGGTGCAGCGGGCGGAATCGATAAAAAATCCATACTGAGCGCTCATGGTTTACTCCTTAAACCTTCTCGATTTCGACCAGATTGGTGTGCTGCGGATTGCCTTTAGCCAGCGGCGAAGGGCGGTGCGTCGTCAGCGTATTAATACAGGATCCGCGATCGATACGATCGCCATTCATGTTGGCGTCATGCCAGGCGCCCTGGCCCATCGCCGACACGCCGGGCATGATGCGCGGGGTCACCTTAGCCGGAATGTGCAGCTCGCCGCGGGCGTTGAATACGCGCACCATATCGCCATTTTTAATCCCGCGCTTCTCGGCATCCAGCGGGTTAAGCCATACCTCCTGGCGGCAGGCGGCCTGTAATACATCAATGTTGCCGTAGCTGGAGTGGGTGCGCGCCTTATAGTGGAAGCCGAACATTTGCAGCGGGAATTTCTCACGCAGTGGATCGTCCCACCCTTCGAAAGTAGAAGCATATACCGGTAATGGACTAATGGTTTCGTCTTTTTCCAGCTGCCATTTGCCGGCGATATCCGCCAGACGGCTGGAGTAGATCTCGATTTTACCCGACGGGGTTTTTAGCGGATTGGCGACCGGGTCTTTGCGGAAGTCGCGGTAGGCCACAAAGTGACCGTTGGGGTCTTTACGCTTATAAATCCCCATCTTTTTCAGTTCATCGTAGCTCGGGAGCGCCGGATCTTTCGCCAGCATTTTCGCGTACAAATGCTGCAGCCACTGCTCCTGGGTGCGGCCTTCGGTAAACTTCTGGTGGATATCCTCGCCAAGGCGCTTTGCGACTTCGCTGAGGATCCAGTAGATCGGTTTGCGCTCAAATTTAGCGGAGGTAACTGGCTGAATAAAGATGAGATAGCCCATATTGCCGGCGTAGTCGTTGGGAATAATGTCTTCCTGCTCGACGGTCATCAGGTCCGGCAGCAGGATATCGGCGTATTTGGCCGAGGAGGTCATAAAGTTTTCGATAACCACGATCGTCTCGCACTTGCTTTCGTCCTGCAGGATCTCGTGGGTCTTATTGATATCGGAGTGCTGGTTAATGATGGTATTGCCGGCGTAGTTCCAGATGAATTTAATCGGCACGTCCAGCTTCTCTTTGCCACGAACGCCGTCGCGGGTGGCGGTCATCTCCGGGCCGCGGTCGATGGCGTCGGTCCAGCTAAAGCAGGAGATGGCGGTTTTAACCGGGTTGGTCAGTACCGGCAGGCGTTCAATGGTGATGGTATAGGTGGATTAGCGGGCGCCGCTGTTGCCGCCGTTAATGCCGACGTTGCCGGTCAAAATAGGCAGCATGGCGATCGCCCGGGAGGTCAGCTCGCCGTTAGCCTGGCGCTGCGGACCCCATCCCTGGCAAATGTAAGCCGGCCTGGTGCTGCCAATTTCCCTGGCCAGCTTGATGATGCGGTCGACGGGAATGCCGGTGATCCGCGAGGCCCATTGCGGCGTTTTCGCCACGCCGTCATCGCCCTGTCCGAGAATATACGCTTTGTAATGCCCGTTCTTCGGGGCATCTGCCGGCAGCGTTTTTTCATCGTAGCCGACGCAGTACGTATCAAGGAACGCCTGATCGACCAGATTTTCATTAATCAGCACCCAGGCGATGCCCGCCACCAGCGCGGCGTCGGTGCCGGGGCGAATCGGGATCCACTCATCCTCCCGCCCGGCGGCGGTGTCCGTGTAGCGCGGGTCGATAACGATCATCCGCGCACTGGAGCGCTCGCGCGCCTGTTCTAAATAATAAGTAATACCGCCGCCGCTCATGCGGGTTTCCGCCGGGTTATTGCCGAACATCACCACCAGCTTGCTGTTTTCGATATCGGAGGTGCTGTTGCCGTCATTGCTGCCGTAGGTGTAGGGCATGGCGCAGGCAATTTGCGCGGTACTGTAGGTCCCGTACTGGTTTAACGAACCGCCGTAGCAGTTCATCAGGCGCATAACCGGTGAGGCGGTGGGCGACGATCGCGTCATATTGCCGCCGACAATCCCGGAGGAGTAGTTAATATAAACCGCTTCGTTGCCATACTCTTTGACGATGCGTTTGAGATTGTCGGCGATCGTATCCAGCGCCTCCTCCCAGCTAATGCGGACAAACTTGCCTTCGCCGCGTTTGCCGACGCGCTTCATCGGGTAGTTGAGGCGGTCAGGGTGGTTAATACGACGACGAATGGAACGGCCGCGCAGGCAGGCGCGCACCTGGTGATCGCCATAAATATCCGCGCCGGTATTGTCGGTTTCGACCCAGACGACTTCATCGTCACGCACGTGTGAACGCAGGGCGCAGCGGCTGCCGCAGTTGACCGAACAGGCGCCCCAGACGATACGCTCCTCGCCGTGAGCGGCGTCTTGCACCGCGGCAGCGGCGTGACTCAGGCTGAAAGGCAGCGATAAACCGCCGGCGGCGAGAGCCAGCGAACCAAGGGCGGTTGATTTGATTAGCGTTCGACGGGTAAGGCCGTCGGTATGTTCCTGGTTAGACATTGCTCACTCCATGATTTTGTTATAATGGCGTAATGCCAACGCCTTCGTAAGGTCGGCGTGGAGAGTGAGGAATGATACTTAAAATGGAGTAGAGAGATCTTATCCCTGGTCAACCGAGGGATAAGACTTCTCCAGACATTCGGCGAGGTTACTGCGCACCGCTGTCGCGGGTATAGATGATTTTAAAGGTGTCGTTGGCGCAGTGGCCGACAACCTGTGCGCCGGGCTGATCGGGCTGGTCGTTCGGGACTATCGTCAGGCTGAAGCCCGATTCCGGGACGCCGTTGTTGATGATTTTTTGCTGAATATCGCTTTTTACCCGCTCGCAGGAATCCGGCGCCGCGAAAGCAGCTGTCGAACCCAGCAGCAGAGCCGCACATAGCCAGGGTGATAGTTTCATCATAAACTCCTTATTAACGTTATCCAGATTTAAGCATAGCAGAAGTGGTGTAAACAATTGTATTTGCTAATATGATTGAACTATGCACAAAAGGAATCGCGCGTGAAAAAACGGTTGTTGCTGTTACTGGCTGTCGGGGCGCTTAGCGCCTGCGATGAAAAGGGCGCGCCGCAGGCCTTCACCCCGGAAATGGCCAGCTTTTCTAACGAATTTGAGTTCGATCCGCTGCGCGGGCCGGTGAAAGCGTTTAGCCAGACGCTGTATGACGAACACGATCAAGTGGTGAAGTGGGTTAAAGGGCGTTTATCCAGCGAAGGATGCTTTGACCTGCTGGCATTTGAGGATCGGGAGAATAAAACCGGCGCGGCGTTGGTGCTGGACGCTAACTACTACCTGGATGCGCAAAGCCACGAAAAGCGCCTGCGTTTACAAGGCAAATGTCAGCTGGCGGAAATGCCCTCGGCGGGGGTCTCCTGGGAAACCGATGATAACGGGTTTGTCGTCACCGCTCGCGGCAAGGAGAGTACAGCGACGTACCGCTACGATAGAGAAGGCTATCCGCTGGGCAAAACCACCATAGCCAAAGGTGAACAATTTACGGTGGCCTCAACGCCGTCATCCGATCCGCGCAAAAAAATGGACTACACCGCAGTGAGCACCTTCAATGACCGCGCGCTGGGCAACGTAAGCCAGACCTGCGATTACGACAGTCACGACAACCCGGTAAGCTGCGAGCTTAAGGTTGTCGACGACAGCGTGCAGCCTGCGTTAACCCGCCACTACACCATCAAAAGCACTATTGACTATTACTGAGCCGTCGGTTTCAGCAGCGTCTGGCCCTGCGGTTTATGCTCGGCCAGATACTGGTGCTGGAACAGGCACATGCGGATGGTATTGCGGTATTCGCCGTTAATAAAGAATTCATGAATCAGCTCGCCTTCCACCATAAATCCGAGCTTGCGGTAGATGTGGATCGCTTTTTCATTTTCTTTATCGACGATGAGGTAGAGCTTATACAGGTTGAGCACCATAAAGCCGTAGTCCATCGCGAGCTTAGCGGCGCGGGTGGCCAGACCTTTTCCCTGATAATCGGGAGAGATAATGATCTGAAACTCGGCGCGGCGGTGCACGTGGTTGATTTCAACCAGCTCAACCAGTCCGGCCTTTTCGCCGTCGCATTCAATGACAAAGCGGCGTTCGCTCTGATCGTGAATGTGTTTGTCGTACAGGTCGGAAAGCTCAACAAAGGCTTCATAGGGCTCTTCAAACCAGTAGCGCATAACGCTGGCGTTGTTGTCGAGCTGGTGGACAAAGCGAAGGTCTTCGCGCTCAAGCGGGCGGAGTTTGACGTGATAAGCGTCAGTCATGGGAGTACCTGTGTGTTATAGCGAAGTTTTGGTGATTGTGGCGCCCGTGCGGGCGCCATTCATTACGGGGTAATGGTGCGACCGGTGCGGCGGTCAAGGCAGCGCAGGGTGTTAGGCTCCCAGTACGCGTTGACGTTCGCGCTCTTCTGGCAGTTGTCCTGGGCGTCAAAAGCCACGTCGGCTTTATCCCACTCTTTTTCGGCGCGCTTGTTGACCTTCTGGCGTAAAGTGCGGGTGTCATTCCACTGCTCTTTTTCCATGGCGGCCTGCTGGCGGCTCTGGGCGCTGTCGCCGGATTCGATGACCAGCTTGTCCGTTTTGGCGAATGACGATGCGGTAAAGACCACCGCGCTCAGCGCCAGTAGGGCAGTCAGGCACCAGCGTTTGTTCAGTGTTGTGTTCATCACGATTTCCTTTAAGCGATTCCCTTGGATTGAGTTTACTACATCTCCTTTCGACGGCATACCCGACAAAACAGAGTAAACGACGGCCATTATTGCGTAGAATGCGTTAACGCTTGTTCAACTTACGACGCTTTGCATGTTAAAAACCACGCTGCTTTTCTTTGCTACCGCCCTGTGCGAAATCATTGGCTGCTATTTACCCTGGCTCTGGTTAAAACGCGGGGCGACGCCCTGGCTGCTGATGCCGACGGCCCTGGCGCTGGCGCTTTTTGTCTGGCTTCTGACGCTGCACCCCGAGGCCAGCGGACGGGTTTATGCCGCTTACGGTGGGGTGTACGTGTGTACTGCGCTGCTGTGGCTGCGCTTTATCGATGGCGTCAAACTCAGCCACTATGATTGGGCCGGCGCGCTGGTTGCGCTGTGCGGCATGCTGATCATTGTGGCCGGCTGGGGACGCGCATAGCCTTCTTTTACCGAGTGAGCCGGGCCAGGTAATGCTGTCCCGGCCCATCTCTTCCTGCCTTCTCGCTCGCTTTCTCTGTTCACGCCGCTTTTATCCCCGATGAGATACTGTGATCTGCCGCGTCTTTTTTGATCGTTATACTTGTATGGTAGTAGGTCTGATGGTTTACTTTTACCCACTAACCGCACAGAAGTAAGGAATGAGAAATGAAGATCGTTGCCGCTGAAGTTTACGTCACCTGTCCGGGACGCAACTTCGTCACCCTTAAAGTCACCACTGATGACGGGATCGTCGGGTTAGGTGACGCGACGCTAAACGGTCGCGAGCTGTCCGTTGCGTCCTATCTGCGGGATCATCTCTGTCCGCAGCTGATTGGCCGCGACGCGCATCGCATCGAAGATATCTGGCAGTTTTTCTACAAGGGCGCCTACTGGCGTCGTGGTCCGGTCACGATGTCGGCGATTTCCGCTATCGATATGGCGCTCTGGGATATCAAGGCGAAAGCCGCAGGCATGCCGCTATACCAGCTGCTGGGCGGGGCTTCGCGCGAAGGCGTGATGGTCTACTGCCACACTACGGGTCACTCCATCGATGAAGTGCTGGATGACTACGCGCGCCACAAAGAGATGGGGTTTAAAGCGATTCGCGTGCAGTGCGGCGTGCCGGGGATGAAAACCACCTACGGGATGGCGAAAGGTAAAGGGCAGGCCTACGAGCCGGCAACCAAAGGCCAGTGGCCGGAAGAGCAGCTGTGGTCTACCGAGAAGTATCTCGATTTTACGCCGCAGCTGTTTGCCGCCGTACGCGAAAAATTTGGCTTTAACGAGCATCTGCTGCACGACATGCATCATCGCCTGACGCCGATTGAAGCGGCGCGTTTTGGCAAGAGTATTGAAGATTACCGCCTGTTCTGGATGGAGGATCCGACCCCGGCGGAGAATCAGGCGTGTTTCCGTTTAATTCGCCAGCATACCGTCACGCCGATTGCCGTCGGAGAAGTCTTCAACAGCATCTGGGATTGTAAACAGCTGATCGAAGAGCAGCTGATTGACTATATCCGCACCACCATTACCCACGCAGGCGGGATTACGGGGATGCGTCGGATCGCCGATTTTGCCTCGCTTTATCAGGTACGCACCGGTTCACACGGGCCGTCCGATCTTTCTCCGGTCTGCATGGCGGCCGCGCTGCACTTCGACCTGTGGGTGCCGAATTTTGGCGTCCAGGAATATATGGGCTATTCCGAACAGATGCTGGAAGTCTTCCCGCACAGCTGGACGTTTGATAACGGCTATATGCATCCGGGTGAAAAACCGGGGCTGGGAATTGAGTTCGATGAAAAACTGGCCGCGAAATACCCCTATGAACCGGCCTATTTGCCTGTAGCGCGTCTGGAAGACGGCACGTTGTGGAACTGGTAAAGAAGGAAGTCAAAATGAAAAGTATCGTGATTCGCCAGCCCAACGAACTGGTGATTGAAGATCGTCCTATCCCGCAGCCTGCCGCGGGCGAAGTGCGGGTAAAAATTAAGCTGGCGGGGATATGCGGTTCCGATAGCCATATTTATCGCGGCCACAATCCGTTTGCCAAATACCCGCGCGTTATTGGCCATGAATTTTTTGGCGTTATCGACGCCATCGGAGAAGGGGTTACCGACAAAGCCATCGGCCAGCGGGTCAGCGTTGATCCGGTCATCAGCTGCGGCCATTGCTATCCTTGCTCGGTGGGCAAACCAAACGTCTGCACCTCTTTGGTGGTGCTCGGCGTGCATCGGGATGGCGGCTTTAGCGAGTACGCGGTGGTGCCGGCGAAAAATGCCTGGCAGGTTCCGGACAACGTGACGGACAGACATGCGGTGATGATTGAGCCTTTCACTATCGCGGCCAACGTTACCGGGCATGTTTCGCCAACCGATCAGGATATCGCGCTGGTCTACGGCGCCGGGCCAATGGGCCTGACGACCATTCAGGTGCTGAAGCGGGTGTATCGCGTTAAGCAGGTCATCGTGGTCGATCGCATTGAGGAACGCCTGGAGATGGCCCAGCGTAACGGCGCGGATTGGGTGATTAACAACAGCGTCGTGCCTCTGGCGGATACGCTGAAGGCGGAGGGGGTACTACCGACGCTGATTATCGATGCGGCCTGTCATCCCTCGATTCTACAAGAGGCGGTCACCCTGGCTTCTCCGGCGGCGAGAATTGTTTTGATGGGATTCTCGACGGAGCCTTCTCAGGTTGCACAGCAGGGTATTACCGGCAAGGAGCTCTCTATTTTCTCGTCGCGTCTTAACGCCAATAAATTCCCGGTGGTCATAAAGTGGCTGGAACAAGGTTTAATTAACCCGGAGGAGCTGATTACTCATCAATTTGCTTATCAACATGTTATCGATGCACTGGAGCTTTTTGAAAATGACAGGAAACGTTGCTGTAAGGTTTTATTAACCTTCAGCCAATAACAACAGGTGCGGACTCTGTATTCTACAATTAGAGATAATCATTATGACTACCGTAAAAAATGAGAGAACCACTTCCGATCTCATTCGTGCAGCCGTATCTGGTTGGTTAGGCACGGCACTGGAGTTTATGGATTTCCAACTCTATTCCCTTGGCGCAGCGCTGGTTTTCCATGAGATTTTTTTCCCGGAGCAATCCGCCGCCATGGCGCTGATTCTGGCAATGGGAACCTACGGTGCGGGCTATATTGCGCGGATCGTCGGCGCCTTTATTTTTGGTAAAATGGGCGACAGTATTGGGCGCAAGAAGGTTCTGTTTATTACCATCACCATGATGGGGATCTGTACCACGCTTATTGGCGTGCTGCCAACCTATGCCCAGGTCGGTATTTTAGCGCCGGTATTGCTTGTGACTTTACGTATTATTCAGGGGTTAGGTGCCGGGGCCGAAATATCAGGTGCGGGTACCATGCTGGCGGAATATGCGCCGAAAGGTAAGCGTGGAATTATCTCTTCGCTGGTGGCTATGGGCACCAACTGCGGCACGTTAAGCGCCACGGCTATCTGGGCGGTGATGTTCTTCGTGCTGGACCGTGAACAGCTCGTCGCGTGGGGATGGCGAGTGCCGTTCCTGGCAAGCGTAGTGGTGATGATCTTTGCCATCTGGCTGCGTCTCAATCTGAAAGAGAGCCCGGTTTTTGAGAAAGTGAGCGAAGACAGCGTCCTGCAGAAAGAGATAGCAACCCAGGAAGGTACCTTTAGCGCCATGCTGAAAAGTAAGTCCTTCTGGCTGGCGACGGGTCTGCGCTTCGGACAGGCGGGAAATTCAGGATTGTTGCAAACTTTCCTCGCGGGCTATCTGGTTCAAACATTACTGTTTGATAAAGCTATTCCTACCGATGCGTTAATGATTAGCTCTGTTATCGGCTTTATTACCATCCCATTCCTTGGGTGGCTGTCAGATAAAGTGGGGCGTCGCTTACCCTATATTATCATTAATATTTCAGCCATTATTCTGGCGTACCCCATGCTGTCGATTATTGTGGATAAGAGCTATAGCGCGAGCACCATCATGGCGTCACTGATCGTCATTCATAATATCGCGGTATTGGGTCTGTTTGCGCTGGAAAATATCACCATGGCGGAAATGTTCGGCTCACGTAACCGCTTTACCCGCATGGCAATTTCAAAAGAGGCGGGGGGATTAGTCGCCGTAGGCTTTGGCCCGGTGCTGGCCGGTATTTTCTGCAATATGACCGGTTCCTGGATGCCCATTGTTGTGATGCTGGTGTGCTACTCCATCATTGGCTTAATTTCCGCCATTCTGATGCCTGAAGTGCGTGACCGCGATCTGAGCTTGCTGAATGACGCCGCAGACTGCGCGCCGCAGAATAAAGCGGTGGGTAACGGGCAATATATTTAAAAAACACAAACTCCGCACCGAATGATGATCGCCGTAAATAACATTCTGCCGGGCCATTAGCCCGGCATTTTCACTCTTTTATTCCCAGAAATAGCGAAAGTATAACTCGCCATCTTCTTGTATGGTAGTTGATAAAAGTCAAAGATATCATACCAATTGCATGAGATGGTTTATTTCACCAGCCGGTTCCCACTTACCGTGGGGATCCAGAAATCATAAGTATGAGAGCTACCATGGAACATATGCTATTAACAGCGAACGCCACGCTGCCAGCTTACGATCGCAACCGTCTTATTCCGCGCATCGTTCATTTGGGCTTTGGCGCATTTCATCGCGCTCACCAGGCGGTATATGCCGATATTCTGGCGACAGAACACGGCAGCGACTGGGGCTATACCGAAGTGAATCTGATCGGTGGCGAGCAGCAAATCGCCGATCTGCAACAGCAGGATTTACTTTACACCGTCGCCGAAATGTCGGCGGATGCCTGGACCGCCCGCATTGTTGGCGTGGTCAAAGAGGCGATGCATGCCCAGGTCGATGGTCTGGAAAGCGTGCTGGCAAAAATGTGCGAGCCTCAGGTCGCTATTGTGTCATTGACCATTACCGAAAAAGGCTACTGCCACTCGCCGGCCAGCGGTGAACTGCGGTTAGATCACCCGTTGATTGTTGCCGATTTGCAAAACCCTCATCAACCGAAATCCGCGCCGGGCGTGGTGGTAGAAGCGCTGGCACGCCGTAAGGCGGCAGGTCTGCCGGCTTTCAGCGTGATGTCCTGCGACAATATGCCGGAAAACGGTCACGTCATGCGTAATGTCGTCTGCGCCTATGCCCGCGCCGTCGATGCCGAATTAGCCGAGTGGATTGCGCGCAGTGTCACTTTCCCTTCTACCATGGTTGACCGCATCGTACCGGCGGTGACTGCCGAAACGCTGGAGAAAATTGAACAGCTCACCGGCGTTCGCGACCCGGCCGGCGTCGCCTGCGAACCGTTTCGTCAGTGGGTCATTGAAGACAACTTTGTCGCCGGTCGTCCGCAGTGGGAAAAAGCCGGCGCTGAGCTGGTGTCGGACGTGCTGCCCTTTGAAGAGATGAAGCTGCGCATGCTGAACGGCAGCCACTCGTTTCTTGCCTGGCTGGGCTATCTGGCGGGATACCAGCATATTAATGACTGTATGCAGGACGAAAACTACCGTCGCGCCGCGCGTGCGTTGATGCTGGAGGAGCAGGCGCCGACGCTGAACGTGCAGGGTGTGGATCTGGCACGCTATGCCGGTCTGCTGATCGAGCGCTATAGCAACCCGGCGCTGAAGCACCGCACCTGGCAGATAGCGATGGACGGCAGTCAGAAACTGCCGCAGCGGATGCTGGATTCGATTCGCTGGCACCTGGCGCATGGCGGCGACTTTACGCTGTTGGCAATGGGCGTCGCGGCCTGGATGCGCTATGTCAGCGGGGTGGATGACCAGGGGCAGGCGATTGAAATCTCCGATCCTTTACTGCCGGTGATTGCGCAAACCGTACAGAATAGCGCAGACGGCGAAGAACGCGTGCGCGCGCTGCTGGGTATTGAGGCTATTTTCGGTGCCAGTCTGCCCCAGGAGAGCCGTTTCGTGAACGCGGTGGTTCGCGCTTATTTATCCCTGCAGCAGCACGGCGCAAAAGCGACCGTAGCGGCCTGGGCTCAGGCAAACTAATTTATTTCACCCGCGTGCCGCCGGTCCCGGCGGCATTGCCCTTATGCTTTATCCCTGAACGCTTTTCCTGCCAGAAATATATTTCCCGTCAGGCGCAATCTTTGATCCAGATCGTTGAATATACATAACTTTATCTAACAACAGTTAAGTATAAATAACTGGTGTTTATTTTAATGAATTAAATATTTATCTGGATGATTATTCATTCTCCTGGTGAAGTAAATATGGCATGATGAGTTAACTTACTAAGTTTCCTCAGAAAAAAGGAGAACGGCCTATGTACAAAAAAATTTTGCTGCCCGTAGACGTTTTTGAAATGGATTTAAGTGACAAAGCGGTTCGCCATGCTGAGTTTTTAGCATCAGCGGATGAAGGGGAGATTACGCTGCTCAACGTTCTGCCGAACAGCAGCAGCTCAATTTTACGCGGTTTTGCGGCCGATATACGTAAATTTGAGGCCTATATGCGTGAGGAATCGGAGAAAAAGATGAAGACGATATCCCGTCTGTTCTCCATTCCCGCCGAGCGGATTCATTCCAGAGTGGTCTTTGGCAACGTACGCGATGAAATTCTGGCGGTGAGCGGCAATGAGGATTTTGACGTTATCGTTATTGGTTCCCGCAAGCCGGGTATATCCACTCATCTTCTTGGTTCAAACGCTGAGTCGATTTTACGTCACGCTAAAATACCGGTTCTGGTTGTCAGGTAAGTCAATCTCTCGCGGCAGATGACCTGTTCTGCCGCAACTCGTTTTATTCCTCGCTGAACCAGTCGCTGTTTTCCTGACGAACAAGCAGCACGGACTCGCTAATTTCTTGCAGATGCAGGCGCATGGCTTTTTCAACCGCATCCGGATTGCGGGCGACCAGCGGCTGGAAAATATCATAGTGCTGACGCAGCATCATATCGGGCGGGGTCACATGATCGAGGCTCATATAGCGCACCCGGTCAATGGTGGCTTTAATATTCTCGACGGTATCCCAGGCGAGCTGGCAGTCGGCGATTTGCGAGAGCTTCTGGTGAAATTCGTCATCCAGCTGGAAAAAATCCGTTAACTGCTGCCGCTCCACCGCCGTACGCTGCTGATTGAGATTTTGCTCAAGCTGGTAGAGCTGTTCATCATTCACCATTCCTGCGGCGCGTCGCACCACGGCGCATTCGATGGCCTGGCGGACAAAACAGCCGTTACGCACCTGCGAGAGCGAGATTTTATTCACATAGCTGCCGCGCTGCGGACGGATCTGAATTAAGCCATTTTCAGCCAGTTTGATAAAAGCTTCGCGTACCGGTTGTCGGGAAACGTCAAAGCGCACGGAGACTTCTTTTTCCGAAAGAGGGGTGCCTGGCGGGATCAGACAATGGACGATATCCCGACGCAGGATACGATAAATTTGCTGATTAACGGGCTGTGTCGGATTCAGTTGTGCTTCTGCGGCCATGGATGATTACTTTTATATGAGGTATTTGCGCTATTTTACGCGTTTTTTGTCTTCCAGCCCAGACCCGGCCCGCGGGCCGGGTTACAGAGCTTAGCCCTGACGGTGCACGTTCAGTCCGGCAAAACTTTGGCTGACCGGCATGATTTCCAGGGTATTAATGTTGACGTGTTTTGGCAGGGTTGCGACCCACCAGACCGCTTCGGTGACGTCTTCCGGAGTCAGGGCCTGAGTATTTTCGTAAGCTTTCTCGGCTTTAGCGTCATCACCTTTAAAGCGCACGTTAGAGAATTCGGTGCCACCGACCAGACCGGGCTCAATATCGGTCACGCGAAGGGCGGTACCGTGAAGATCGGTACGAAGATTGAGGCTGAACTGACGCACAAACGCTTTGGTCGCGCCGTAGACGTTACCGCCAGCATAAGGCCAGGCGCCGGCGACCGAACCGATATTGATTACGTGGCCGCGATTACGCTCAACCATTCCCGGCAGAACGGCGCGGGTCATATACACCAGCCCTTTGTTATTGGTGTCAATCATGTCTTCCCAGTCTTCAATGTTGGCTTTATGCGCGGGCTCCAGTCCCAGCGCCAGCCCGGCATTATTGACGAGAACATCAATCGCCTGCCAGTCTGCCGGCAGTCCAGCAATCAGCTCTTCAATGGCTGCACGGTTGCGCACGTCCAGCTGGGCGGTATAAAGGTTCTCGCCCAGCTCATCTTTAAGCGTTTTCAGGCGTTCTTCGCGACGCCCGGTGGCAATCACTTTGTGACCGTTAGCGATAAAACGGCGAGTTATGCTTTCACCAAAACCCGCTGTTGCTCCGGTAACCAGGATAATCATCTTACTGTTCCTCAACGATTTTTGTGTCTTCATACCATAGCACGCGATCCCGGCGACGGGTAATGGAAATCACCAGACCTCTCCGCCGAACGCGGCGGTGAACAGAGTAATCATTGCGGTCAATCAATGAGTTGCCTAATCTTACAGAATAATCGTGTTCAGGAGATGAAGATGTCGGAGAACAATCCTTTTTTTAGCGTCAGTCTGCTGCCTTATCAGGCGCCGCGTTTCGATTTGATTGACGTGAGTCATTACCGTCCGGCCTTCGACGAGGGCGTTCGTCGCCAGCGCGCAGAGATTGCCGCTATCGCGAATAACCCGCAGCCGGCTGATTTTGCCAACACGCTGGAAGCCCTGGAACAGAGCGGCCAGCTGCTGGCTCGGGTAACCAACGTCTTCTTCGCTATGGCGGGCGCGGAGACCAATCCGGCCATTCAGGCGCTTGATGAGCAGTTTTCCTCTGAGCTGGCGGAACTGGCGAATGATATCTGGCTCAACGATGCCCTTTTTCAACGCGTGAAGCAGGTGTGGGAGCGGCGAGAGTCGCTCTCCCTTGACGCCGAATCCCGACGTCTGCTGGAGGTGACCTGGCAACGCTTTACCCTTGCGGGAGCCACGCTTGCGGACGATCAAAAAGCGGCGCTTCGTGCGCTGAATACCGAAGCGGCAGCGCTGCAAAGCCAGTTTCAGCAGCGCCTGCTGGCGGCGGTAAAATCTGGCGGTCTGGTGGTGGATTACGCTCATCAGCTCGCAGGGCTTAGCGACGATGAGATAAGCGCAGCGGCAGAAGCCGCGCAGGAGAAGGGATTAGGTGGTCGCTGGCTGCTGTCTTTACTCAATACGACCCAGCAGCCCGCGCTGGTTTCGCTGCAGGACCGGCAGACGCGAGAGAATTTGTTTGCAGCAGGCTGGACGCGAAATCAGAAGGGCGATGCGAATGACACTCGCGAGCTGGTACTGCGGCTAGCGGAGCTCCGCGCGCGCAAAGCGCAGCTGCTGGGCGCTGATGACTTCGCCAGCTGGTCAATGGCCGATCAGATGGCGGGCGATCCGGCAGAGGCGTTTGCCTTTATGCGGCGAATCGCCCCGGCGGCGAAGGCGCGGGCCGAGCAGGAACTGGCGGATATTCAGCAAGTTATTGATAATGAAGGCGGTGATTTCCGCGCGGCGGCGTGGGACTGGCTCTATTACGCCGAGCAGGTGCGCAGGGCGAAATTTGCCATCGATGAAGCGCAGCTCAAGCCCTATTTTGCCCTCGACCGCGTCCTGCGCGACGGCGTGTTCTGGACGGCGACACAGCTGTTCGGTATTCGCTTTGTCGAGCGATTCGATATTCCGGTTTATCATCCGGACGTGCAGGTATGGGAAATTATCGACGCTAACGGAGAGGGCATTGCGCTGTTCTACGGCGACTACTTCTCGCGGGACAGCAAAAGCGGCGGGGCGTGGATGGGCGTATTTGTTGAACAATCCACCCTGCGTGCGCAGCATCCGGTAATTTATAACGTCTGTAACTACCAGAAACCCAAAGCCGGACATAGCGCGCTTCTTTCCTGGGATGAGGTCATCACCTTATTTCACGAATTTGGGCATACCCTGCACGGCCTGTTTGCCAGCCAGAAGTATGCCAGCCTGTCGGGAACCAATACGCCGCGCGATTTTGTTGAGTTTCCTTCACAGATTTATGAACACTGGGCCAGCGAGCCGCAGGTATTTGCCCACTATGCGCGGCATCATCAAACCGGGGAAATCATGCCGGCCGCGCTGCGCGACAGCATGTTCCGCGCGGCGAAGTTTAATAAAGGCTACGACATGAGCGAACTGCTCGCAGCGGCGCTGCTGGATATGCACTGGCATAGCGTGAGGGAGGATAAACTCCCGGACGATGTCGATGCGTTTGAAGCCGCGTCCCTGCGTGCGGAGAATATGGATCTGGCCGCCGTGCCGCCGCGCTATCGCAGCAGCTACTTTTCGCATATTTTCGGCGGCGGCTACGCCGCGGGTTATTACGCCTATCTGTGGACGCAGATGCTGGCGGATGACGGCTATCAGTGGTTTGTTGAGCAGGGTGGTTTAACCCGTGAAAACGGCCAGCGTTTCCGCGAAGCGATTTTGTCTCGCGGCAATAGTACTGATTTAGCAGAACTTTATCGCCAGTGGCGCGGACACGATCCGCAGATTGAACCGATGCTGGAAAACCGCGGGCTGAGCTAGCCGAGCGTTGTTTAGAGCAGAAGAAGACCGGGCGCAGCGCCCGGTTTTTGTCTTTTTTTTCTTCCCCAAAATCCCTCCAAAACTTTTCCCCAAAATAGGCATTGTTTTCCCTCTTTCAACGGAAAGGTTGATGCTATTCACTGCGAGTTTGAAGGAAACGCTTAGACTGTTCTCGCCAACCTGATCGCTTGCCACATTTCAAAATTCAGTCGAGAGCGGTTAACTCGAGCAACGACTTTTCTGGTAGCCAGTGCTGGGTTGTACCCAGACTCAACTTCGCGCGCATTGTGCCTGCCTGAACAAATCGATCCAGACGCTACGAAGCGTTTGCGCCATTCGTGCTTTACCTTTGGCTTTATATTCGTTGGTAATGGCCGCAAGCATTATAGAGGTTACTTCTCTTTTTCTATGACAACGCTCCGCGCGACGGCAGTAGAAAACTGATTGAGATGCTAGATTACTTCGAGGTGAAGAACGATTGAGGGGCACTTTATTCTCCAGGGCAGGGACTCAATCCGTAGTGGTAAATGGAGGAAAATGCTCTCTCCATGCTCTACAACACGGTTTAGCGATTTACCTCAGGTGAGATGAGTCAATTTGTCCTCTAAGGTTAGAATAATCATTTCAATATTCATGATTGAATTTCCGATATTCATTTACCACAATATCGTAACGCTTTAATTTATTGTAAAGTGCTCCACGCGAGAGATTAAGCGCGATAGCAACCTGACGCAGGTTACCATGTTTTTCCACCAGACAGCGTTGTATAAGTGTCTTTTCACTATCTTTCAGACAGTAATTATTTGTGCTCCCACCTGGTATACTCAAATCACTATAGGCAGGAAGGTGTAATTCTTCAGGCAGATCTTTGTCCCGGATTTCCTCTACCTCGGTGAGATTTATAGTGCGTTCGACTATGTTCTCCAGTTCTCTAACGTTGCCCGGCCAGTCGTAGCTTTCCATCAATTTCAGGGCGGACTCAGAAAACAACGCAAGATTTCGGCCAAGTGCCCGACAGATTTTTTCGCAGAACCAGTCCGTAAGCTCTTTAATATCTTCTTTTCTAGCTCGCAATGGCGGAATTGGCAGACTGATTACGTTCAGACGAAAGTAGAGGTCACGGCGGAAGGAACCATGTTCAATATCTTTTTTCAGGTCCCGGTTGGTCGCTGCGATAATCCGCACGTTAACTTTCAACGGACGCTTGCCTCCAATGCGCATGACTTCGCCTTCCTGTAAAACTCTCAGCAGGCTAGCCTGCGCTTCAAGCGGCATATCCCCGATTTCATCAAGAAATAACGTCCCGCCATCAGCCAGTTCAAATTTACCTGCGGCACCACCGCGCCTTGAACCAGTATAGGCTCCATCTTCATAGCCAAACAATTCACTCTGTACCAGATCGCGCGGAATGGCACCGCAGTTAACAGCGAGAAACGGTCCTGCATTACGATGACTGCAATTATGAATAGATTGAGCAAAAAGCTCCTTTCCGGTTCCGCTTTCACCGGTCAGCAGTACGGTACTATCGCTACGTCCGACGCTGCGCGCCTTATTACGCGTATCCTGCATCACACGTGACTGGCCAAGAATCATATCGAAGTTATAGCTGGCGCTGCTGCCAATAACACGGTGAGTCATATCGCGCACGCGTCGGTTATCACGCATCGAGATCACGCGGCCACCTTCAGGAGTGGTGACAACAGAGATAACACATGAAATACGTGAATCGGCGACGGGACAGAACGTGATATTACGATCTTTGCAGGCCGGCAGTTCTTTAAGAGAACATCCGTCCGGTCGCAATACTTCATCTGCATCACGAAAACGGACATCTTCCTGAATACCCAACACCTGACGGGCATAACAATTAAGCTGGCGAATCGAACCATGCTCGCTGATGACCAATACGCCCTCGTTAAGCAATTCCATTACTGATTCCTGCTCATTCACTAAACGACGCAGAATCAATTGCTGTGATATTGCTTCCGCGGCTGCCTGAACCGTACCCAGCGTGTGATAGTGGAAGCAGCCGGGATTAGCCGTAAGTGTTAGTACTCCCAGCATCACACCGTTTTCATCTCGTATCGGGGCTGCCGCGCAGTGTTTACCTCGTATGCGCAGCGCTTCTTTGTAGTTCTCCGCGCTCAATAAATAAACGAGCTTGTTTTCCTTCAGGCAGCGCCCGGTACAGTTTGTTCCCTGTACGGCCTCGCAAAGAATGCTACCGATTGGCGTCAAATCCTGACCACAAAAATGCACGATCACGCCATTGGCATCCGTCAAGTTGATATGCCCGTCAGGGTTATATGCCAGCAGGTTGCGCATGATATCGCGCGCGATGGAGATCAGCAGTGAATTACGCGCCATTATTCTGCGCAGCTCACTCTGTTCGCAAAACTGATACTCGAAGCGATAAGCATCAATACCATCGGCGTGGCTACGTAGCCATGAAGCATGAATAGCAGATCGCAAGCCTTTGGGCATTTGCCCCTGCTCAAATGCTTTCCAGGCCAGGCTTGGTTCATCAGTGTATTGGGCAAAACCGGGCTCGTAGTTGAGCCTCGCAATCAGCTCCCATTCTTCATCCCAGGCACCATCATAAATATGACTCATACGTTTCATTCCATTCTATTTTGGAAATGTTCATTCTATGTACATGTTGTGATGATATGTCTTTTTTATAAACACTTTGTGATCATTGTCTTTTTTTATTTCCTTATAAAACATAGAAATGTGATTTGGCACGACTGTTGCTATTTAAAAGATGTCTTCCCTACAAAGACAAAAACTAAAAAATCCAACGTGGAGAAATAATGAAATGTCTACACGAAAGCACAATGTGCCTTATCTCATATTCATATGTGCCATCGCATCCATTAGCGGGATCGTCCTTGGTTACGATGCCTCCGTTATCTCAGGCGTCATCGATCCGCTTACCGAACATCTGTCGCTCACACCAGCACAAAGTGGTTGGGCAGTTTCTAACGTTATTCTGGGATGTATTGTGGGAGCCTGGGGTGTCGGGCGCTTTACCGATCGTTTTGGCCGTAAAGCAACTCTGATCATCACTGCCATTCTTTTCGCCATTTCCGCTATCGGATCGGCACTAGCTAATGATCTCACCTGGTTTGTTGTCTACCGTATGATTGGCGGACTGGCCGTGGGCATGGCGTCTGCTGTTACTCCACTCTATATCGCGGAAGTATCCCCAAAAGACCTTCGTGGGCGGATGCTGGGCATGCAGCAGATGCTGATGGTTGGTGGCCAATTAGTGGTTTATATCGTGAATTACTTGATCGCCAGAGGCATGGCACATGAGTGGGTAGTATCTATGGGCTGGCGTTGGATGCTGGCATCTGCACTTATCCCCTGCGTGCTATTCCTTGTGATGGCTTTCTTCATGCCGGAATCACCGCGCTGGTATGCGATGCGCAGCCAGAAAGAAAAGTCACTCAAGGTACTGACCTCTCTGTCTAACCCGGGACATGCCGAGCGCTTATATGCTGAAATTCGTACCTCCATCGCCATCGATTCTGCTTTGCTGAGTACACCAACGCCACGTGGCATTCTGAGGGATAAAAAATCGTCTTACATCCTGTGGATAGGTTGCGCTATCGCCGTATTACAGCAGGTTTCCGGCATTAATATCCTGATGTATTTTGCGCCTTCACTTCTGCAAAACGTTACCGGAAACACTCAGGATTCTCTGTTCCAGAGTATTTTCCTAGGCCTCGCACTATTGGCTGGAGTGAGTATTGCATTGGTTGCCTTTGATCGCGTTGGACGAATCCCGTTGCTGCGCTGGGGGGCATTAGGCTGTGCCGCCTTCCTGTTATTCACCTCATGGGCCTTCATGAATGAAGCGAAAGGTTATCTGCCGGTCGTCGGCTTAGTCGGATTTATCTTTGTATTTGGTATGTCCTGGAGCCTCGGAGCCTGGCTGCTGATTTCTGAGATCTTCCCGAACCGCATCCGGGCTGTTGCCATGGGTTATGCATTTTGCTCCCTGTGGGTTTCGAACTTCATCGTTACTCAGAGCTTCCCGATGATGAATCGTAATCCTGTATTGATGGAGCACTTCCATGGCGCTTTCCCCCTGCTGCTATGCAGTGGATTCAGCATTATCGCTTTCTGGTTTGTTGGACGTTTCTTACCAGAAACCAAGGGCGTTTCGCTGGAGAATATTGAACCGCTAATGCTTTCAAAATCCCGTCGTTTTGGCCGTGGGCAGCAGATGCCCGTCACACCAGAATCTGTTTCGCAAAAATGATTAATCAATACCCTACATCTTAGGAGAATTTTATGTCAGTAAAAAACATTGTTCGTGTTGGTCTTATTGGTGCAGGTCGTATGGGCACCTTTCACGGTGAGACCGTTGCTCAGCGCATACCGGGGGCAATGCTGATTGCTGTTGCCGATCCGGTTCCGGGCGCAGCCGAGAAGCTGGCCGCAAGACTAGGGGCGAAAAAATCTTATACCGAACCACAGGCTCTGCTGAACGATCCTGAAATCGATGCTGTTGTGATCGCATCTCCGGCGCGTACTCACGCTGAACTGGTCGTCGCCGCAGCCAAAGCCGGTAAGGGCATTTTTTGTGAGAAGCCAATGGCGGTCACTCTGGAAGATGCAGATAAAGCCATTGATGCGGCTAAAAAAGCCGGGGTTGCTCTACAGGTCGGCTTCAACCGCCGATTCGTGAGCGGTTTTGCTGCCGCGTACGAGGAGATCAATGCAGGTAAAATTGGCGTACCGCAACTGTTACGTTCCACAACTCGTGACCCTGGTTTGGGCGATCCAACACCGATCCCGCACTGGACTATTTTTCTTGAAACACTGATCCACGATTTTGACATCCTGCTGCACCTGAATCCAGGCGCGAAACCCACCCGCGTTTATGCGGTTGCTGATGCATTAGTGCGCCCCGATTTTAAAGATCGTGGCCTGCTGGACACCGCGGTTGTAAATATTTGTTTCGACAATGGTGCATTCGCCACTGCTGAAGCTAACTTCCAGGCAGTGTACGGCTATGACGTTCGCGGTGAGGTCTTCGGTAGTAAAGGTATGCTGCAGGCAGGAAATATCAATGTGAATAACTGTGTGCGTTACACCGCTGAGGGTATCTCTATTGACACCGCGCGTCGTGATACCGATCTGCTGCATGATGCCTATGTTGCAGAAGTGACCGATTTCGTACATTGCGTTGCAACGGGCACCACGCCGAAAGCGACCGGTGAAGATGCGCGTAATGCGCTGGAAGTCGCTCTGGCATGTATCGCATCTGTTCAACAGTCTCAGCCGATTAAGCTCTAAGGATAAAAGTATGTCTACTTACTCACTTTCTGTCTGCGCTGAAATGGTATTCCTTGATTTGCCATTCATTGAGCGCGTTGAACGCATTCACGGCATGGGCTTCGGCGTAGAAATTTGGGACTGGACCCAAAAAGATATTGATGCGCTGGCGAAAACCGGTGCCCGATTTACCTCAATGACGGGCTATATCTCGGGCAACCTGACCGATGATGAAGAAATTGATCACCTGCTTTCCAGCGCCAGTCAGTCACTTGAAGCCGCTCGCCGTCTCGGCTGCCCGTCTCTTAACTTGCACGGCACAGGGCTGAACAATGTTGGTCTGCCGGTGAAGCCTGTTGAAATTGTGACAGGTGACATGTGGCTGAAAGCTAAGAAGACGTTGGATGCCCTTGCGGCTATGGGGGAGACGGCGGGCAAGGTATTCACTCTGGAAAATCTGAACACCGCCGTTGATCATCCGGGAACACCTTTCGCTAAAGCAGAGGAAACCATGGCCCTGGTGAGCGCGGTGAACAGTCCATACCTGAAAATGAACCTGGATATTTATCATGCGCAGATCGGTGAAGGCAACCTGGTCGAGCTTATCCGCAAATGTGGGAAACATATCGGGGAAATTCAGGTTGCCGATGTTCCAGGCCGTAAAGAACCGGGTACCGGTGAGATCAACTATAAGGCGGTAGCCCGCGCATTGAAAGGGATTAACTATCATGGCGTGGTCGCGATGGAAGGTTGGGCATCGGGTGATTCTGTTGTCGCGCTTAAAGCTTTCCGCGAAGCGTTTACGCTATAAGCGTTAACATCCTTAGGGGCTCATTTTGCATCGCTTCTAAGCTGGTCGGGAAGCGATGCATTTATTGTGAAGGATAGAACGATGAACGTATCAACACGTATTCATGTTGGCGTTAGTCCGCTCTCATGGACTAATGATGTACTGGAAGATCTCGGTGGCGATATTCCACTGGAAACCTGTCTGGCAGAAGCGGCGGAGGCAGGCTATGAAGGAATTGAACTTGGCCGAAAATTTCCACAAACCATCGACACACTTGAGCCGGTGCTGATTCAGGCAAAGCTTAAGCTTGTGTCCGGTTGGTATAATGGCCTGATGGCTGAACGAAGTTTTGAGGATGAGTTAGCAGCGGTGCACGATCATGCCATGTTGTTAAAATCCCTGGGGGCAAAAGTCATGGTATATGGTGAGTGCGGCGCGATGCCCGGACTCACGCCACTCGATGAGCCCCTGTCGAAATCTCCTACCTTAGGAGAGATTGATCTGCCCCAATACGCTGAAAAAGTGAATAATTTGGCCGTGTCTTTACTAAAGAACTACGGTTTACGTCTGGCTTATCATCACCATCTGATGATGATTGTTGAAACCGACAATGAATTGAAAGCCTTCCTGAAAGCGACCAATGACTTAGTCGGCATCGTCCTGGACTGTGGTCATGCAACCGTGGCAGGCGTAGATATCGAATGGGTGCTTGAAAATTATGGCAACCGCGTGGCGCATGTCCATCTGAAAGATGTGCGCGGTGAAGTACTCGATAACGTCATTAACAATAACCTGAGCTTCAATGATGCAGTAAGAGCAGGTCTGTTTACTGTGCCGGGCGAGGGGATAGTTAATTATGCTCCGGTTATTCATTTCCTTAAAAACTCAACCTACGAAGGCTGGATTATCATTGAAGCCGAACAGGATCCAGAAAAAGCACCACCTCTGAAGACAGTAAAAAAAGCGCGCGCATGGGTTAAAAACGAGGTGGGGATTTAGCATTTGAACAGGTTTGCTGTAGGTTTTTGGCGCTCGTTGAGCGCCTTTTTTGACCTTTGTCCACACCCACCCGCATTTCTTTGTGTTGAACCGCCTAGCTTGTAATAACGATCCCACTGGCCCGAAGGCTGCGACGGCTTAAATTAATTGATTCCAGAAGACGCTTACGGCTTTCGCTCAGATGTCGGGAAAGTAATACTGCCGCTTTATCTGTTTCTTGATCCCTGAGGGCGCTAACAATCTCTACGTGCTCTTTCCAGGCTGGATTAGTGGGCTCTTTATCTAACCAGCGCGCGCGGGATAATCGTCTAAGAGAATCCTCAATCCCTTCTATGATAAAGGTATTACCACAGAAACCTGCCAATTGTAGGTGAAACTGACTTCCGGGGTCATTAAGATCTTTTTCCGAATCATCTTGATCGCAATCCACGAACAGTGCTTCCAGACTGTCCAGTTGCTCTTTGGATATCAGGTTGGCCGCCAGGCGTACGGCAGCTACTTCAAGCACTTCACGGTAAATACACAATTGCTCTACCTCTTTAATATCGATGGGTGCCACCATCCAACGCAATCCATCCCGGCAGACAAGTCCCTCTGATTCTAATTTTTGTAATGCGGCACGAACCGGGGTTCGCGACGCGTTAAAACTAGCCTCTGCCCATCGTTCAGTCAGTCTTTCCCCTGGTCCTAAATCCATTCTGAGGATCATTTTTCTTAGCTGGTTTTCGACCTCTGATGCTTGACTCATGGTGGCAATATTCTCCTGAAAATTGACAGTAAATGGGGAAGTTTGTATGGTATACCAAATTGGTATGCCAAGAAAGGTTTTCATATGACACAATCATACAACAGTTACTGGCAACGTAATCTGCTGGTTTGTTTTATCGGTTCCTTCTCAACCGTCTTTGCAATGACCCTGATGCTCCCGTTCCTACCCTTATATGTTGAAGAGCTCGGAGTTCACGGACACTCAGCGGTAGTTCAATGGTCTGGCGTGGCATTCAGCGCAACATTTATTACTGCCGGATTGATCGCCCCGGTCTGGGGGAAACTAGGGGACAGGTATGGACGCAAATCTATGCTTGTAAGAGCCAGCCTTGGTATGGCAATTACTGTTTCACTTATGGGCCTGGTGACAAATATCTGGCAACTTGTCGGTTTGAGATTATTAGTTGGCCTGGCGGGAGGGTATTCATCCGGCGCAACCATTCTTATCGCGGTCCAGGCACCCAGAGAACGTGCCGCATGGGCGCTTGGGATAGTTTCATCCGGTGTAATGGCAGGCAACCTTGTTGGCCCACTTGCCGGAGGTTGGCTGCCTGGTCTGATCGGTATACGGTCCACTTTTTTTTGCGCAGGCGCGCTAATATTACTGGCTTTTATCATGACCCTCACTCTCATCCGGGAAGAGGTGCAACCGAACACTGATGCCGCGGCGAAAACGCGAGTGAGTTGGTCTCAGTTGCATCACCGTTCTGTGATTATCTGTATGCTTTGCACCGGCTTGTTGCTAATGCTAGCAAATATGTCGATAGAGCCCATTATTACAGTCTATGTTCGTACCCTCGTAAGTGACTCTTCTCAGATTACAAAAGTTGCAGGATATGTAATGGCTGCTGCTGCCCTTGGCAGCATTATTTCCGCCACTTGGCTCGGAAAGGTGGCAGACAGGATAGGACACGTACGCATTATCACTATAGCGCTGGCTGGGGCGGGTTTGCTGCTGATCCCTCAGGCATTTGTCACCTCCGGCTGGCAGCTAATTGCATTGCGCTTTCTTATGGGGCTTGCTCTGGGGGGATTACTACCCTGTATTGCGGCTGTGATACGCCATCACGTACCAGAAGGAATGGTTGGCAGCATCCTGGGGTATTCAGTAGCAGCTCAGTTCGCGGGTCAGTTCATGGGACCGTTAATTGGCGGGGTGGTTGGAGGCCATATAGGAATGCGCGCTGTATTTCTGGCAACCAGTATTATCCTGTTGCTGGGCGCGTTCTGGAACTTCAAACTCTATCGCAAGTCAGTTACACCCTGAAAAACAGCATTCGCATTCACCTGTAAATTTTGGAGATTTTACGATGACTCAGCTCAACAATACCGAAAAAAATAGTGCTCTGTTAGTGATGGACTTTCAGAAGATAATCATTAATAACTTTTTGCAACAAGAAAGCGCCAGAACCGTCATCCGTAACACAGCATCACTCATTTCTACTGCACGCGCAGCAGGCGTACCAGTTATCTATGTCAGTGTTGGATTCCGCGATGGCTATCCTGAGGTTAGCCAGAACAACACAATATTCTCGTCGATTAAAAACAATGGAATTTTTATTAACGATAGTGAAGAAACGGCCATTCATGAAGGTGTCGCACCTGCTGAAAATGAGGTCGTTATTGTTAAACGCAGAGTAGGGGCTTTCTCGTTTACCGAGCTCGATATGGTTCTTCGAGCGCAGGGCATAGAAAATTTGATCATTACTGGGGTAACTACTAGTGGCGTGGTACTTTCTACGGTCGGGCAAGCTTTTGACCTGGATTACCGTCTGGTAGTTGCGAGTGATTGCTGCGCTGACTCTGACCATGATAAGCATTTATTTTTAGTCGAAAAAATCTTACCTCAACACGCTATTGTTACCTGTTCATCTGAAATATCAGCTAATTGGGCGTAAATACACTGGGTTTCCAACGCCAGAACATTTTCTCTGTTACGATAGTTCCAAGGCCTGGCATCTTAGATCGCCAGGTCTAAGGGATAATGACAAATTCAGCCGATGACTGATAATTACTGGTTGTTAAGTAACATCAGGGCTGAAAGAGGTTATGTGTTACTATAATGAAAATGGGGTATTGAGGGTTTAGGGATTATAAATTTATGAGATTTTATGGCATCGATTATCTACAAATGCAGTCTAGTATCAATGATTATTTAAAATACATAGTTATATTTAGTACGTTATTTATCCTGATCGTTGTTTTTAGCCTGTATATGCGCCATCGTTTGCAAACTAAATACCGTGACTTAACGATCATCGCCTTCTTATTTTTACTCTTCATTTCTGGTGTTCAGTATGCAGATTATACCGATAGCCAAAATATACACTCCAAGTCATCACAAATGGTCAACTTTATTAGGTTATTATCACAGGAAAAAGGAGTGAGTGTCAATTCTATATTCTCCAGTTCAGCACAACTTTCGGATGGAATTATCGTCAAAATTAATGATTTCTATTATCGTGTTAACTTAAGTCCGGATCAAAAAACATACAGCTTAATAGAGGTTTCGTTAGTAACTCCAGACATAGAAATCATCAAGACTGAGGAGTGGAAATGATAATTTATACGCCTATCATAATAAAGTTGGGACTGGGAATACTGTGCTTAATTGTTCAGATAAATCTCATGGGGAAGGGTAATCTGGCACCTTCATCCGCAATGGATCAGGTTCAGAACTATGTGCTGGGGGGAATTATTGGTGGCGTGATTTACAATGAATCGATAACAGTATTGCAATTTGTTCTGGTATTAATTATATGGACTTTTCTCGTTTTTGTTCTTAAGTTTTTAAAAGAAAATAATAGGTTAGTAAAAAGAATTCTTGATGGGAAGCCTATAACGTTGGTGCATAATGGAAGTGTTAATGTTAAGGAATGTTTACGCAATGGTGTTTCTGCGAATGATTTGATGTTCAAATTAAGATCAAGTGGCATTTATGAAATAGAACAGCTTAAACGCGTGGTTCTCGAACAAAATGGTCAGTTAACAATTATACAAAATGGTGATGAAAATATACGTTATCCAATTATAGTGGATGGTTTGGCCAACCATGATCTGCTCGAAATTCTTAACAAGAATAGTGACTGGTTAGAAAGTGAAGTTATAAAGCAAGGCTTCAATAAAATTAGTGAAGTATATTTAGGTGAATATTTATCAGGTAGAATCAATTTATACGGATATGAAAAATGATACCCAAAACCAACTCCTTGTTATCAGCATTCAACTGATGGTATCCATTTTTTGGGTGGTTTAACCCGTGAAAACGGCCAGCGCTTCCGCGAGGCGATGTTGTCTCGCGGTAATAGTACTAATTTAGCTGAGCTTTATCGCCAGTGGCGCGGACACGATCCGCAGATTGAGCCGATGCTGGAAAACCGCGGACTGAGTGAGTAGCGCGGTTGACACGTAACAGGACCGGGCGCAGCGCCCGGTTTTTTATCCAATTTTTCCTTCTCCAAAATCCCTGCAAAACGTCTCTGTCCAATTTAGCGCCCTCGGAAGGGTTTGTCCTGCTATGGTAATCCCGTGCATCGACGCGCTGGCCACTTTTGCTTAAAAACATGAAGCCCGGCATAAAGTGTTTTTTAGCGAAAAATAATATTAATATATTAAATATAGCTTCCTGGCAATATTAGGAGTTTACTTACATTGTTGCATGGATTTCTTAAATTTAATAAGCGAACTTGCTCTGTGAATGTTCTTCACTCTATCATCTGTCTTATCTCTTGCATATCTTTTATTGAACGGATTAAGTATGGCTAATATATTGCTTCTGGTATTCGCGGTTTTTTTATTGCTGGTTTCACTGATTTCTGGATTTTCGTATTTTAAAGACAGAAAAAAGCAAAAGTTGAGTTTTAAAAGCAAGCGTATGAAATTCTAATTAAAATAGAGAGATGTTCTTCTCATAACGATGGAAGAGAATCTGATAAGCTCCTGGTTGTTTTCTAACTGGAATTTCTTCATTATGCGCAATTTATGGGAGTATACGGTTCTGTGATCGATGCCAAGGTTTTTTGCTGTTTCATTATTGTTAAGGCCAAGGTTTATGGCATTAATGATTTTTAGTTGCGAACGACTCAATGACTGATGCGGGCATTTTAAACAGCGATTCTTCTCTATCGTTATACGTTTCTTATCGCCCGCGACAAATTCATCAAAGAGAATGGACAGGTTTTTTTTGATCGTTTCAAGGCTGCTTTTATGAAATAAAATGACAGCATTTTGAACGCATAAAGGCAGCAGGGAAGAATTAAACGTAATTTCTTTTTTGGTGAAAATTACCACCGCTGGACACTCTGATTTATATCTTTTCATTTCCTGGCATAATAAATACTCGCCAACTTCCATCTCAGTAAAAATTATGTCTGGTTTTTTGAAGTGATCTTTTATGTTATTGCTTTGAAAACAAAGGTCGCTTATACCTTTGGTGCTCGCAATTTCTTGGGTAAGTTCCTCTATGGCCTTTTCTAAATAAATATTTTTGGTGATGATGGCGATTTTTAGCATGATTTTCTTATTTTTAAAAAAGGCGGTGGAAAAAATTTCGACCGTCGTATGATGTTTTATTTAAGTAACGCCTGATGAGATTAGGATATTTCCTATTGAATATAATGGCAATAGGTTTAAAGAAAGGGTGGCTTTACTTTTAATTAAAGATCGCTGCTAAATCAGTGGCTTGCGTAGGTGATTTGCTTATTTTTCAGCGTTTTTAATCGCACTAAATGCCAAGATTTGTTATGCCAGTCTTAATTTGTATTCATGGGTTTTATTAATTAACGGCAATTATTCATAAAATCATTATAAATATAGCATCCAAAGCTAATCTTTAGCGGCGTCCATTGAATCATAGGGCGAGAAGCTATTCGTTATTTAACGGCATGCATGCCGTTGATTTGATACTTCCACCGCGTAGCTATCCGGGACGCGTTGAGCAGGGCGGTTTAATCCGCGAACAGGGCCAGCGCTTCCGCGAGGCCATTTTGTCTCGCGGCACGGGTTTTGATTTAACTGCGCTTTATCGCCAGTGGCGCGAGCGCGCGCTTAAGATTGAGCTGAGGCTGGAAAACCGCGGACTGGGTTAGTCCGGCGATTGTCACGTAACGAGGACCGAGCGTCGGGTCCGTTTTTCCTTCCCAAACTGAAGCCTTACATTCATCAAGATGGGGAAGTGATACTGTAGAGGTGCCAGGGCATGGTTAAAATGCATTCGCATTCGATTTGACCTTAGCGATAAACTCTTCTGTAAGCGACAAGCCTTCGATGATTTCCTTATCGACTACGGTAATTCCGTATTGGACAATTAACTCCAGCAGTCCGTCATAGGTCTGTATGAGCTCCAGAAGGCTGTAGATTGTTTTGCGATCGGAAACTGAGGGCATCTCAGAGTTTGCTGAAGATTGATTAACAATCCACTCAAGATTGGCTTTGATTTTTTCTATATCAAGGTAACTATACATATTTCATGGGCTTAAATCCTCATTTCAAGATTTTTTTGAGAAAACGCGTTTCTGACTTCACAGGAATAAGCTATTGAATAACATCCAAAAACTCTGTTACTGAGAGATGTCGATGATCAAGCCGGATGGGGGCTAGCTGCAGAAGCGGTTATGTCCAAAAGCGCTGCTACTGGCGTATCCCCTAAAGAAGGGCGCGATGTGCGTAGACTTCATTATGGAACGGATCGCCGATATATCAAGAAATCAGCGGATAAAATGTGAATAAGTAAATTTTACTGCGGATAAGGCTGCTCACCTGCAAACCGTATGCAAGAGCTGCAGGTGAGCAATGTGCTATGGAGGCAGTACCATAGCGGCAAAATTTTAGCCTCGCGCTGCGGGCAAAACCAACAAACCGTTTACCGCCGGGAACATTTTAGGACTTACCTTACTCATCACCGTGCGCAAGGCAAATGAAAATAGGGTATCAGCAGGGCTCAATATGATGTCTGCCTGCGGCCTCGCCCCTTCGAGGCCAGCGTAAGCGCTGTTCAAGGCAGGAGTGCCTTGTCCTGCAACTCGAATTATTTAGGGTAGTAATAATCTTTTTAACAGCTAATGCGGATTAGCGTATTTTGCGTCATGTTTTTACGGGCATAACGCGCGCGCGACTGGAATAACCGAGAGGCAGGCGGATATTGGCTGAGGGAGGAGAAAAATTATCTGGTTAATAAAGGACGCAGAGCCCGGCGTCCCATTGCGGATAAAAAACAGAACGGCTGGAATTACCTAACAGCGCTTCGCTTGCACGAGTCCGAAGAAATTGCGCGGCAGGTTGTGACTCTGGTATTGGCAGGCCGGGTAAGGCGTCAACCGCCACCCGGTGAAGAACCGGGGAAGATGTTTAAACAGATTTGTCATCACTCCCAAACCGGGCACAGAGCCCGGTTTGTTGAGCCGTACGCTTTCACACCTTAAGCAGCTTTACCGTGGCCTCAATGTCTATCTCATCTTCCGAGAAGATGAGGGTGGTTCCCTGGAAGGTGGTAATAGCCAGCTTTTTCACCGAGCGCATTTCGCCAGGCTTAGGGGTGGATTTTGGCCTGATATTTCCCATCAACAGGCCTACGGAAAGGACCGCATTCTCTTTGTCGATGCGGGCATCGGCGGGCTCTTCCTCGCTGTACACCAGGAAAGATTTGATCGATGTAAGCTTAATCCGCTCGCCTGCAATATAGATATATTTGCTTTCCGGCAGGACTTTTACCGCATAGGCTGACAAACCCTTGTTATTGGTGGTGGGTTCGAAAGTGACTGCTACATCTTTTTTAATGAGTTCAGGGTTGGCAACCTTAATCACATGAAAATAGCGATTATCGCCGTTTTCATCTTTGATAAATCCAAAACCTTTATCTTTAAACCACGTTGTGATCGTTCCGTTCATCGCCGTTACCGCCTGGTTAATCGTTTATCTACTCAATTTTTGCCGCGCGCAGTGTAAAGCACAACGCCTGCGCAGACCAGGTCTGAATCGCCGGTCTGCGCAGGCCCGCATTGCTTACCACATCAAATCATCGGGAACTTTAAAATCAGCATACGGATCGTCTTCGTCCTGCTCTTCCGCACTTAGCGCGCTGTTTAAGACAATGCTGCTGGCGTCGCGCTGGGCGATTTTATCGGCGACGCTCGCCGGGATAATCGCGTATTTGCTCTCGCCGTCGTTATCGCCGGCCAGACGCGCAATGGCGAGACGGCCGCTAATCAGCTGTGCCTGGGTGAGTTTATCCACGGCGATTTTTTTAATGAAGTTGTTATCCGTGAAGTTAAAATCAATATTGCCTTTTGAAATATCGATTTTATTCATTTCAATAAGCTGCTTAACCTGCGCTTTATACTCTTTCGAGAGCGCCGCCTGCTTTTGCTGCTCGCTAAGCTGCTTATCTCGCTCAAGCTGCGCTTTTTTATTCTCTTCCACTGCTTCTCTGGCTTCACGAGCCTGAACGCGGGACTTTTTCGCCGTTCTCTGAACTTTGGCCATTTTTTTGCTGGTCACTAACCCGGCTTTAAGCATTTGTTCTTGTAAGGTGAGTTTTGTCATCTTCGTGTCTGAATCCGCTGAATAATGAGTGAGATTATACCTGCAAATGTCCGGGATGGACCAGGCGGTATGATTCGCACAAAGCAATTGCATAAAAAATCACTATTATCGCCATTTATTTGCTATAAATGCATCTTTATTGATTTTTTATGAGGTGTAAAGATGATTGTCAGAACCTGGCATGGTTGTGTTCCCGTTGAGTTTGGCGATGCGTTTGCGGTTCATTTGCAGGCGACAGGCGTACAGCATTCCCAGGGCATCAGCGGCAACGCGGGGGCGTTTGTCAGACGGGAAACGCAGGGGGAGTGGGAACACTTCTTCCTGGCAACGTACTGGCACAATCTGGATGCGGTCATCGCCTTTGCCGGTGAAGCGTATCATGTCGCAGTGACCTATGCGGATGATGAGCAATTCCACCTGTTGTCCGACCCTTACGTTTTTCAGTTTAACGTAGCTGAAGTCGTGGCGATTTGAGTCAGCGTTAGCATAAGCGCGCCGCAGGCAAAAAAATTAAGGCCCAAAGGGCCTTATAATGGGTTATTTCCGTCCCGCCAGTAAACCAATCACCAGCCCGATAGCGCCGGCCGCCAGCAGTCCGGTCAGCGGATTTTCCCTTACGCGCTCGGAGACCTCTGAGACGGCATCCGACGCCTGAGCGGCATACTTACGGGCCGCGCCTTTTAGCTGATGTTTAGGCGAATCAACCGCATCACCAAATTGCTGCTGGGCTTCCCCGGCGAATTCATTGACTTTGTTGCTCACTTTGTCCGCCAGATTCTGCGCGTCGTTTTCATACTCTTGTGATGACATGGGAGTCTCCTTTCGTTTGACTTATTTAAGTCTAGTGGCTAACAAGCGAAGTACAAATGCTCAGCCGTCGGTGAGCCTCACTCCAGGAATTTTCCACAACGTCCGGGATATAAACCAGGTCGCTGTTTCTGCCACAAAAGCGCTACACTCTGGCGAAAAGAAACGTCGCCAGAATGGGGGGATTGCCGTCATTTCAATTGATTAAGGTAATTCCTGGATATAAGATCCGTCGGGCGCGGGGGCAGGAAAGGCAGCAATTCATAAATAAGAACTATTGATGTTCACAATTCCTCTTTTTTCCTTCATCATTTGTCAGCTTTTACTCCTAATAATCAGCGCTTAGCTCAGCATAAGAAAGAAATTTTTTTACTCAAGGCCGGTATGAACTATAAGAAAGTACTGAAGAACACGTTGCTGCTTGCTCCCGTGGCGATCCTGAGTCTGCAACCCCCTGTCTGGGGCGCAGAGGCCACGAAAACGGCGACCTGCCAGAAGGCGTCGCCTGCGGTGGACAAAGAAGGCGTGCCGTTACCGCCCGTTGTTGGTAAAGAGGGCGCTCAGCCGGCCTCCGCTAAAGACAAGTCCGGCCACGGCGGTGCAACGGCCAACTGTCAGCCTGCGGCCATCGAAAATTAATCATTGACCTCAACCCGGGAGGGACATGGTGCACCCGTTAATTAAGGTGATGCTGGTTGGAGGGAAAGGCGACGGCCTGATGGTTAGCGTTGCCGATAACGCGACGGAGATTTCCGTGACGCCTGCGCAGTACGGCGCGAAATCCGGCCAGCCGCTGAGCTACAGAATCGTATCGCAGACCATTGACGATGAACGCTATTTTTTCGGCGTTTTCAACGAGAGCCATGAGGATACGGACAAACTCAAAAGAGTCGCGCTGACCCGCGGCATGAAAAAACTCTTCAGCTAAGCCGGAGCCGGGCGGCAAGCCGTCGTCCGGTCCGCGCCTGTTTTGTTTTCCTTTCGCCTCCGATACAGTAGCGCCAAACGCTTTTATCAGTTTCGGGAATCTATGATTAACCATATCCGGATAAAAAATTTCAGATCGGTCAGGGATATTGAGCTGGAACTCGGTGCGCTGAATATCGTCTTTGGCCCCAACGGCTGCGGTAAATCCAATATCTATAAAGCCATCCACCTGTTAACCGCCTGCGCCGACGGGAAGTTTTCCGGCTATATCAGCGATGAGGGCGGGCTGGAAAACATTATGTGGTCCGGGCCAGGCGCGCCGACCGACCGCTTTCCGCGGCGGCTGCAGATTGGCTGTCTGACCGACGAGTTTGACTACCAGCTGCAGGTGGGTTTTCCGGAAAAGCTGCCTTATCCTACCCAGTTTCAGCTGGATCCGATCGTTAAAGAGGAGTCGATCTGGCTGGCGGGATTTTCCCGACGTCCTTCATCGCGCGTGCTGGAGCGTAAAAACCAGGCGGCGTTCCTGGTGGATGTGAATGGCGAAAAGAGTACTTTTACCGACGCCATTTACGAGAATGAATCGATTTTTGGCCAACTGGGCGAGCCGCACCGTTTTCCTGAGGTCTCGCGGGTCAGGGAAACCATGCGCCACTGGCGCTTTTATCACGAATTCAATATTGGCAGACTCTCACCGCTGCGACACCCGACGGTAGGCTACCGCTCGCCGGTGCTCGACAGCGATGGGCACAACCTCGCCGCCGCCTTTCAGACCATCGTGGAAATCGGCGCCGAAGAGCTGCTGCATGAGATCCTCGGCGAAGCGTTTCCGGCGTGTACCTTTTATTGTGAAAACGAAAACTCGCGTTTCTCGATGAAGATGCGCCGTAACGGCGTCTGGCGGCCTTTACTGGCGGCGGAAATGTCCGACGGCACGCTGCGCTTCCTGTGCCTGGCGGTGGCGCTATTAAGCCCGCGCCCTCCGGCATTTCTGGCCATTAACGAGCCGGAAAACAGCCTGCATCGCCAGATGTTCCCGGCGCTGGCCCGGCTGATTGTCGAAGCGTCCCGCTATAGCCAAATCTGGTTAACCAGCCACTCCGCCGAGCTGGCTGAGCTGATTTCATCGATGGCGGAAGCGCGCCTTTACGGGCTGGAAAATAGCGACGGGGAAACGCGGATCGCCGGCTAGCGGCAACTGCCTTACCCGGCATCTTAACGGTGTATTGCCGACGCGCCGCCGGAGGGTTTCCGGCGGCCTGGCGTTATGCTGCGGCCGGGAGCAGGGTTTTGCTGCCTTTCAGGGTAAACAGCGAAATGACGGTAAAGCTCAGGGTAATACAGCCCAGGATCAGATAAGCCTGATGGAAGCCGACGGTATCATACATCCGTCCTACCCAAGCCGAGAGCACAACGCCCGACAGCTGTTTCGATAAATTAAAGCCGATCAGGAACAGCGTCGCCGAAAGTTTTGGGTTAAATGCCGACGAGATATATTTAAAGGTGCCAACTAGCAGGAAGGGGATCTCAAACATATGCAGCATTTTTAATATAATCACTTCCACCGCCGAGGTCGCGAAAGAGGAGCCTAAAATTCGGACTGACATAATTACCCCGGCAATTAACAGGGCATTCTTGGCGCCAATTCGGTTAATAATTGCCGGCGCGCAGAACATGATCAGCGCATTGAGTAATTCCCCACCGGTGGTCACGAAGCCAAACACTTCGGTGCCGCGCTGCGGGCTGGCGAAGAAGCCTTTAAAAAAGTTGGCGAACTGCTGGTCGAAAACGTCATAGACGCTGGCGACGCCAACGACATAAATAATAAAGCCCCAGAAGCGCGGCATCCGCAAGAGCTCGGCGGCGGTGCGCATGGAGAAAGCCTGACGGTTGACGCCCAGGGCGTCGATAACCTCGGCGCTATTGCTGCTTTCCGGCTTCGAGACCCACAGCAGCACGCCGAGGATCAGCGCGAAGCCGGAGGCGATCCAGAAGGTGATATTGGGGTCGATACTAAACAGAATGCCGGTGATCGAGGCGCACAGCGCCCAGCCGACGCAGCCGGAGACGCGCACTTTACCGTATTCAAAACGGTTGGCGCGGCTGACGCGTTCAATATAGGCTTCTACCGCCCCGGAGCCGCTGGAGAAGACGATCCCCAGATAGATCCCGCCCACCAGCGCGCCCGCGATGATATTCATCTGCAGCAGCGGAGAGAAAACAAAAATAAAGAAGGGGGCAAACAGGATTAATAAAATCGTAATCGTCCACAGCAGATGTTTGCGCAGGCCGAGCTTATCGGAAATCAGGCCAAACACCGGCTGGAAAATTATCGCGAATAGCGAAATGGAGGAGAAGACAATCCCCGTTTCGGTTTTGGTTAAATGGTTTACTTCCGCCAGCCACACCGGGAAGAAGGGGAAGTAGGCTGACATAATGAAATAGTAGAAGAAAAAGAACAGCATGAAATATATAAAATTATGCCGTTCTCGTGGCGCGAGTTCAGAGAGTTTCATTGTGAATATTCCATATTATTATGCCTGTAAGGTTGGGGGCTGGCGCCCCCGATTATTATTGGAAATGAATCGTTAACTGATATTGCCATTGTGTCTCAAGCAGCTGCCATTGCTGTAGTACGCTGGGTGTCCAGGAGTCATCGCCGCCGATACCCATGTGTTGAGCATCAAGCGCGATCCAGACGCCGTTTTCCGGCTTCATCCTGTGCCAGTGATCGGTCTCCATTAACTGCGCGGTGCTGTAGGGCTGTACGGAGAAGTGGAAATCGCCCGCGACGTGCCAGCGCCCCCAGTCCAGCGCTTTGTTATCGCAGCGCAGGCCGTTTTCCGTCGGGAAAATGTACGGTGTGGTCATCTCTTCCAGCGGCAGCTGCCAGCGGGAGAAACAGGCGCTGGTGCGGCGGTCCGGATAGTTTTCATGCGGGCCGTAGCCGAGCCAGGAAACCGGTTGATGCTGGTCCGGAACCTGGAAATTCAGCCCGATGCGCGGCAGCGGCGGCAGGGTGCCGGCGCGTTCGCCATTGACCGCCAGATGCAGCTTGCCTTCGCCATCAAACGTCATCCGCCAGTGGCTGACAATCACCACTTCGTCGCCGCGCAGATAGTGCCAGCGGCTATCGATAACTACTTCATGGGCCAGGCGCTGGGCGTCGCACTGTACGCAGCGGGCGCTGAGGCCGTAGAGCCCGGCGCTCTTCCAGCGTTCAACCCAGGCGTTGGGGTCGATGCGCTCCACTTCGCTGACGCCGATATCGTTATCCAGCGGGGCGCGCACAAACTGGTCGCGCAGCGGCGTCAGCAGCTGTTCCACACCCTCTACCTGCCAGTGGGTCAGCAGGCCGCTATCCCGGTCGATAGTCCATTGCTGCGAGCCGCTGCGTACGATCCAGGCCGCGTCGCTGCTCTCCAGCGCTGGCGCCGTGCCGACGGGGGAAGGCCGGCGCAGCGCCAGCGGGGCGGCGAGCGGGAACTGCTGCCAGGCGACGCGATGCCCGGCGTCGGACCAGGTGGTGGCCTGCGGCTGGACAACCTCCAGCGTCAGCCACACCGCTTCGGCGCCCACGGGCAGCGTCAGCGCATCGCACAGCGTCAGCTCGCTCTGGCCTTCAGGGCTCAGCTCAAGCTTCACTTGACCCTCGGCAAAGGTTTCTCCGGCGGCCTGGACCTGCCAGCGCAGCGCTTCGTTATCGGTGGCGCGGAACAGATATTCGCTGCTGATGCTGATACGCAGCGGGGATTGCGCAAGCAGGGTAAACTGGAAGTACTGCTGCGCGTGTTTCGCTTCAATTAATGAAGGGTGCGGGCGGCGGTCGGGGAAGACCAGGCCGTTCATACAGAACTGGCGATCGTTCGGCGTATCGCCAAAATCACCGCCGTAGGCCCAGCCGATGCTGCCGTCGTCGAAGGTTTTGCTGATGGCCTGATCGGCCCAGTCCCAGATAAACCCGCCCTGCAGGCGCGGATAGTCGCGAAAGGCCTGCCAGTAATCAGCAAAGTTGCCGAGGCTGTTGCCCATCGCGTGGGCGTATTCGCAGAGGATCAGCGGGCGCTGCTCGCCCGGCAGACTGATCCACTTTTTGATCCCCCATTTCGGCACCGTCGGAATCCGCTGATCGCGCTCAACGCGGGCGTACATCGGGCAGATAATATCGGTGGTGGTGCTGTCGGCGCCTCCACCCTCGTACTGCACCGGGCGGGAGGGATCGTTGCGCTTCAGCCAGTGATACATCGCTTCATGGTTGCCGCCGCCGCCGGATTCGTTCCCCAGCGACCAGATAATAATCGACGGGTGGTTGCGGTTGCTTTGCAACATCCGGCTGACGCGGGCGCTGAAGGCCGGCAGCCAGGCCGGATCGTCGGAAAGACGATTCATCGGCACCATGCCGTGGGTTTCAATATTGGCTTCGTCAACGACGTACAGGCCATAGCGATTGCACAGCTCATACCAGCGCGGGGTGTTTGGATAATGCGAGCAGCGCACGGCGTTAAAGTTGTTCTGCTTCATCAGCAGGATGTCCTGCACCATATCCTCTTCGGTCACCACCTGGCCGCGCTGGTGATGGTGCTCGTGACGGTTGACGCCGCGGATCAGCAGCGGTTTGCCGTTTAACAGCAGCAGGCCGTTTTTGATTTCAACCCGGCGAAAGCCGATATCCCAGGCTTCAGCCTCGATCGTTTCATCGCCGCGGCACAGGGACACCACCGCCCGATAGCAGTTTGGCGTTTCCGCGCTCCACAGCGCCGGTCGCTCTACCGGCAGACGAATCGCCGCGCGTTCGGCATAGCTTCCGCGCTCATCGATAATCGGCGAACCCGGCGACTGCTGGTGGCTGGCGACCAGACGATCGTCATCCCACAGTTCGATCTTCACCGTCAGCGCCTCCAGCAGCGCGACCGGCGCGGCGACGCTTAAGTTCACCAGCAGCTCGGCATCCCGATAGAGCGCATCGAGCTGCGGCGTGAGCTGAACGTCGCAGAGGTGCAGGGTCGGTTTGTTCAGCAGCCAGACCGAACGGAAGATGCCGCTCATGCGCCACATATCCTGGTCTTCAAGCCAGGTACCCGCGCTCCAGCGCATCACCATCACGCAGATGCGGTTATCACCCGGCTGAAGGTAGGGCGAGAGATCGAAGGCCGCGGGCAGGCGACTGTCCTGCGAATAACCGACCCATTCGCCGTTGCACCACATATGAAAAGCCGAATTAACGCCGTCGAAGATAATCTGCGTCTGGCCGTCGGCTCGCCAGCTCTCATCGACGCTGAACGTCAGCGAGTAGCAGCCGGTCGGATTCTCCTCAGGTACGCGCGGCGGCGTAGTGTCGATCGGGTAGCGGACGTTGGTATAGATCGGAGCGTCGTAGCCTTCCATTTGCCAGTTTGACGGCACCGGCGTACTGCGGCTGTCCGGCAGATCGTCTTCCAGCCAGCGGGCATCCACGTCAAACGGGCTGCGGGCCCAGGAGAACTGCCACTGGCCGTCAAGCCGGCGGCGGAACGCCGAGGGCTGGTTTTTCTGCGCCGCGTCGGTATCGCGCCAGCTGGCGAAAGTCGGGTGGGCCGGTAAACGGTTGAGATGGGTAATGGTTTGGTTCTGCCAGTCTTCGCGGGCAAGAATCTGATGGAACGTTGCTCCTGCGGCGGAATGAGAGTCGTGTTGTTGCATACGTATTCCTGACGGATAAGTGATAAAAATGTCATTCGCTAGACAATATAATTTTGTTATCAGTTATTTTCGCTATAGCCGCAATATTGGCGAAAATGAAACCCACTGGCGATCACGAAAAGTTGGAAAAACAGCTGATTTTTGTCGTCTTTTAAACATAAAATGTTAGCGGACGACATTGAGGTTTTGATTCAGAAGGAGTGCACTATGCAGCGTCGCCTGGCAACGCTTGACGATGTGGCCCGCGAGGCCGGCGTGTCTCAGCAGACGGTCTCCCGGGTGCTGAATAATCCGGACGTGGTGTCTGAACGAACCCGCGATAAGGTCATCCGCGCGATGCAGGCGCTGCGCTACGTACCGAACCGTTCCGCTCAGCTGCTGGCGGGGAAATCCGCGCCGTCGATTGGGCTGATCACCGCTTCGCTGACGCTGCACGCGCCTTCACAAATCGCCGCGGCGGTGAAAAGCTACGCCGGTCTGCAGCAGCTTGAGGTCTCGATTGCGATGCCGGTGCAGGTCGACTATCCGTCGCTGCAGGCGCGGCTTAATGAGTTTCGCGCCCAGCATATTCGCGGCGCGATTATCAGCCTGCCGCTCGAAAGCAGCCTCGCGGAGCGGCTGGTGGTGGAAAACCCCGATATCGCCTGCATGTTTCTTGATGTTTCGCCGGAGACCGACGTGTGCTGCGTGCGTTTCGATCATCGCGACGGCTGCGGCGCGTGCGTGCGGCATCTCTGGGACGCCGGGCACCGGGAGTTCGGCCTGCTGGCCGGGCCGGAGAGCTCGGTCTCCGCGCGCATGCGATTGAGCAGCTGGCGCGAGGCGCTGCATCGGCTGGGCGTCAGTAATGCGGTGACGGTGTTTGGCGACTGGAGCGCCGCCAGCGGCTGGAACAAAACGTTTGAGCTCCTGCATCATCATCCGCGCATTAGCGCCATCGTGGTGGCTAACGATCAGATGGCGCTCGGGGTACTGAGCGCGCTGGCGCAGTTGAATCGCACCGGCAGCCAGGCGATCTCGGTCACCGGCTATGACGATACCGCGGACAGCCTCTACTTCCAGCCGCCGCTGACCACCGTCGCCCAGGATTTTAACGTTCTGGGAAAAAGGGCGGTTGAGCTGCTCATCCAGCTAATGGCTGCCCCGCAGATGAAGATCCGCGAGCTGCTGCCGACGCGCCTGATTATCCGCCAATCCACCTGGCCCTGCGCGGGCGCCACGCAGGAGGAGAAAGAGGGTCTTGTCGCGCAGATCAAAGCGCTGGTGGAAAAGCTGTAAGCAACGGTCCGTTTAGCTTTCATTGATGTTGCGCGTGATAGCTTATCGGACAAGCGTACTCGGGGGGTTATGCCCTGAACGTAAAAATGCAAAACACAATCTATCCATGCAAGCATTCATTCACCGCCAGTCACATGGCGGTTTTTTTTTGCCCGTTTTCGGTCGTTGGAATATGGCGTTATTTTATTTAATTCTGCCAGTAGGTCGATTACTCGCCGCTGTTAAGCATAAATGCGCTGTTTTCACGCCGCGGTGTCAGAAAATTTCCCCGGCTTATACTTTTTTATCCAGCATAAAATGCTGTTGACCGGGGGCGGCAGGGCGCGCTTTTTTTAGCGCCATTCGGCTATGCTGAAAGCCAAAGCAGGCGAGTGAAAGGCAACGTCATGATGATATTAAAAGATAAAGAGCACGTGGACTCGGTTGACTGGCAGACGGTGGCGGAGATTATCGCCGCCGCAGGTCTCAATCAGCGGGACGTCGCGCTGGTGGAGCGCGCGTTTCGCCATAGTACCTTTTGCTGGTTTGGCTATGAAAACGGGCAGCTTATTGCCGTTGCCCGGGCGATTAGCGACCTGACCTGGTGCAGCTATCTGGCGGATGTCGCGGTGCACCCGCGCTGTCAGGGAAAGGGGTACGGGCAGCAGCTGATGCAATCGGTCAGCGAGCGGCTGCGGCCGTTCGGCAAAACCTTCATCTACTCGGTGGTGGATAAAGTCGGCTTTTATCGCCGCTTTGGTTTTGAAACGCTGACCACGGGCATGGTCTGCGCCAGCGAAGAGGCGATAGCGCGTATGCGCGAGCAGGGATTTGTTGGCTAGTAAATACCGCTTAAAAAAACGCATTTACCAAACGGTTTAAATGGCTGCTGAATGAATCAATGCCATTACCCGGCCGCTAAGGATTATTTCGCTGGCCCTTGCCGGTTGCTGCCGTAAATAATCGGATAAACTTAGTCGGCTACAGCCGGTCCAGTTAATTATGACAGATAGCCTGGGTTAAAAGGGTAAACTGTGTTACACAGTTCCATTCTCCTGGCAAACATCTGGATGGGATTATGCTGACAACTCTGATTTACAGAAGTCAGATGCATTTAACACAAGAAACCGATCTCATACTGCTGGTTGAAAAAGCGAATGCTGAGAACGCAGCACGCGGGATTACGGGCATACTTCTTTTAAAAGATAATGTTTACCTTCAGATACTTGAGGGGGATGAGTGCGTGCTTGAGCAGCTATTCAGCACGATCAAGCAAGACGATCGCCACCATCAGGTTGTCGAGCTGATGCGTGATTACGCGCCGCGCCGGCGCTTTGAAGACGTAGGGATGATGTTTTTTGACCTGAATAAACTGCAAACCGCTGACGTCCTGACAAAGGTTCGCCAGCTTAGCCAACTGAAAGGTTATCTTTCCACCGAAGAGCGCGTCTATAAATTTATCCATACTTTTATCAGTCAAAAAAGCGCTGCCGCGCCGTCACCCTTTTTACGGCCTGACAAATGGTCGCTTCATTCGCGTAAACATGCATTTCATGCGCCGCAAGAATCGTTTTTTGCCGGTCAATGTTGTCAGTTTGCTTTCCAGCCCATTATCGAACCGTTGGCCGGGAATATCACTTCGCTTGAAGCGCTTATTCGTGATAAAGACGGCGGTAGTCCCGCCAATTTCTTTGCCTCGATTCCGCCAGAGCAACGTTATGAAGTTGATCTCAAAGCGAAATCAGTTGCCTTTGCCCTGGCGAAAGAAATCAATATTGGCGACCATAAAATATCCATTAATATCCTTCCGATGTCTCTGGTTGTTATTCCTGATGCCATTGAATACCTGTTGCAGGAAATAAAAAAACAGGGTCTTGAACCCGAACAGGTGATCGTGGAGGTGACGGAAGATGAAATGATCTCCGGTTTTAGCCAGTTCAGCAGCGCGATAAAAAAACTGCGCGTCTCTGGTATGGGGCTGGCAATTGATGACTTTGGCGCCGGTTATGCTGGACTCTCGTTGTTGACAAAAATTCAGCCTGATAAAGTTAAAATCGACCGCGAGATTATTACCGATATTCATCAGAGCGGCCCTAAACAAGCGGTGGTAAGATCGATTATCAACTGCTGCCGTGAACTTGAGATTGCGGTGGTTGCTGAAGGCATAGAGCGGATAGAGGAGTGGTGCTGGCTCGAATCTGCGGGTATTAAACGTTTCCAGGGCTTTTTATTTGCCATGCCGAAAGTCAACGGCGTCGGTGACATACGCTGGCCTGGGGAAAAGTGAAGCCTGATTTGCCTTAATGTACCGAGCGGTTTGCCTCCGGCAGCAGCGCAGGCGAGTAGACATTGCGTATTCCGCCTGGAGTATCCCTATTTTCTGAAGCTGAACCGGCCAATAGTTGCTGATGGCCGGTAAGCTCATGACTAACCGCAAGCCCTGCATATTCCCAATCTATAACAGACTGACCCTTGTTAATCATCTAGCCTGTCATGACTGATTTCATCTTCGTGGGTGCTTATCAACTGCGTGAGCGCTATTTGTTCCTGAAACTTGGTCAGAAGCAGTTCTGCGTCCGTCTTCAGAACGTCTTCAGATGATTCCAGTACCGAATTTATCGCTTTCGTTACGCTGCTAACTAATTCCGCGACGCCGCCTTCCTTGCCGATAGCGAGCATCAGCGCGCTAATGAGCAAAGACTGCGCCTCGACCTGGGCAGCAAGCTGCTTACTTTCGGCATCCATGGCGGAAATTTTAGCAATTATGCTGAGAATGACATTATTCATTGTATCCCTCAAATCAATAAGTTAGAGCGGGTTGTTGATGGCTATATTCGCTGTTGATAATCCGAATTAACCATAGAACATAAATATGCCAGAAAAAATATCGGTAGCGTTAGTCAGGTTTTGGGCATCACCAAAGTAAAGCATGAAAACGCGCCGGTCCCACTTCCATATTCCTCCAACGATCGCGCCCGACAGAGCGCAAAGGAGCATGAAGAGTGCGGTTGTTGAAAACAAAGACGCCAGGCTTGAGGTCGTGTTTAGCCTGGCCGACCTCTGATATTTCTTGCTTCAGCATCAACTCATACAGGCGAACAGGAAAATGTGCGGATGTTTAACCGGCAGGACAAGCTCGTTGGCAAGAGCGGCTGGCTCTGTCCAACGAGATACAGCATGGGCTGACGCCAGACCATGAATATGGCTCATGTTGTAATGAAATTAACTCGCTTTCACTCATCTAATGGCTCTGGCATAACATGCTGTATTCGATATAGATAATATGAAGATGAAGACTGCTTATGGAAGCCTGCGCCAGCCTGCAACCATCAGAAAGGACTGCAGTTTTTATCTCAGAACTTAGGATGCACATCTGCGATGAATCAACAATTTACCTTTACTATTAAACGCACTCTCTTTGATGAAAACTATAACCCCTCAGAAAATACGCGTATTACAACCAACTTTGCTAATTTAGCAAGAGGGGAAAATCGCCAGGAGAATCTGCGCAATACCTTAGTCATGATTGACAATCGTTTCAATACGCTGGCGCACTGGGATAACCCCAAAGGCGATCGCTATGCCGTTGCGCTGGAAATTATTTCAGCCGAAATGAATATCTGCGCCACCGGCGATACCTTTCCGGTGATTGAAATATTGCAAACCAGCATTATTGATAAAAAGACCGATGAACGTATTGAGGGTATCGTTGGCAATAATTTCTCTTCGTACGTTCGCGACTACGACTTTAGCGTATTGCTGTTAGACCATAATAAAGGACGCGCAGGTTTTAGCCTTCCGGAAGGATTCGGCGATTTGCACGGCAACATATTTAAACATTTCGTCAATTCAGCGGAGTACAAGGCCAATTTCAAAAAATCACCGGTCATTTGCCTTAGCGTCTCCAGTAAAGACACCTATCACCAGACCGGAAATCAACATCCTGTCCTGGGGCTCGAATACCGGCCAGAGGGTTCATCGTTGACTGAGCAATATTTTGGCAAAATGGGCCTGAAGGTTCGCTACTTTATGCCGAAAAACAGCGTTGCGCCTTTGGCCTTTTATTTCTCAGGGGATTTGCTGAGCGATTACACGAGCCTTGAGCTGATTAGCACCATCAGCACGATGGAGACGTTCCAGAAGATATACCGCCCGGAGATCTACAACGCCAACTCTGCCGCAGGACTCTGCTATCAGCCCGATCTGCATCATCAGGACCATTCATTAACCAAAATTGTTTACGATCGTGAAGAGCGCAGCCAGCTGGCGGTAGAGCAGGGGAAGTTTACCGAAGAGCACTTTATTAAACCGTATAAAAATATTCTGCAGCAATGGTCTGCTCATTACGCTCTTTAAGACATCGCATATATAAGGCTATCGATAATGACAAAATTATTACCCACTTCAACAGCCGGCAGCTTACCGAAACCGTCCTGGCTTGCAGAGCCGGAGAAACTGTGGTCCCCATGGAAACTGCAGAATGAAGAGTTAATTGCCGGGAAAAAAGACGCGCTGAGCCTGTCCTTATTTGACCAACTGCGCGCCGGCATCGACATCGTCAGCGATGGCGAGCAAACCCGTCAGCACTTTGTTACTACGTTTATTGAGCACCTCAGCGGCGTCGATTTTGAAAAACGCGAAGTCGTTAAAATCCGTAATCGCTATGATGCGAGCGTTCCGACCGTCGTGGGCGCCGTCGAGCGTCAAAAACCCGTTTTTGTCGAAGATGCGCGTTTTTTACGTCAGCTCACCAGCCAGCCGATTAAGTGGGCGCTGCCGGGGCCCATGACCATGATTGATACGCTCTATGACAATCACTATAAGAGCCGCGAAAAACTGGCCTGGGAGTTTGCGAAGATACTTAATCAGGAAGCCAGGGAACTGGAGGCCGCCGGCGTCGACATTATTCAGTTTGATGAGCCAGCCTTTAATGTGTTTTTTGATGAGGTTAATGATTGGGGCATCGCGGCCTTAGAAAGAGCCGTTGAAGGGCTAAAATGCGAAACTGCGGTACATATCTGCTATGGATACGGCATCAAAGCGAATACCGACTGGAAAAAGACCCTGGGAACAGAGTGGCGACAATATGAAGAAGCGTTTCCTAAGCTGCAAACCTCCAGCATCGATATCATCTCGCTGGAATGTCATAACTCACGTGTTCCCATGGATCTGCTTGAACTGATTCGCGGAAAAAAAGTGATGGTTGGAGCCATCGACGTGGCGACCAATGCGATCGAAACGCCGGAGGAAGTCGCCGCGACCTTACGTAAAGCGCTGCAGTTTGTGGATGCCGATAAGCTTTATCCTTCAACCAACTGCGGCATGGCGCCGCTATCGCGTCCGGTGGCGAGCGGCAAGCTCAATGCGCTAAGCGCCGGGGCGGAAATTATCCGCAGGGAGCTGCAGGCTAAATAGAACCCTGGCAAAGGGCTGGAAGCCTCGCCGCAGCTGACGGATATTCAGCGAATGGTATGTAAGGTAAGCGAAATGCTTCTGGCTCAGATTTCATCATTCGCTGACCGGGCATAATCAGTACGTCGTGCCGGGCGCTCGGGCGCTACTTAAAATATTTATCGAGGGGATCGTGATGGCGGTATTTTCGGAAGAAAAACAGCCAGTAGACAAAACCCAGAGTA
>OJZA01000008.1_pt1 | contig 109272 bp, 94 predicted proteins | sample 1614311 | NCBI WGS metagenome assembly OJZA01 (sample SAMN04436923, study PRJEB24849) | human gut metagenome | biome: human gut; feature: NICU; material: stool | host: Homo sapiens | place: USA: Saint Louis, MO | collected 2012-05-20
GATACCCCACAGCCCCTAAAAAGGGCCAGTCAGTTGCTTAACTGACTGGCATTACAGCACAGGCTGGCCCTTCATTTTTCAACGGAATTACTTGCTCAGCAGGTGCCCCATTTTGGCAGCCTTAGTATCCAGATAGTGGGCATTTTTCGGGTTTCGCCCCACAATCAGCGGCACGCGTTCCACAATGTTAATTCCCGCTTCAGTCAGAATTTCGACCTTCTTCGGGTTGTTGGTCAACAGGCGTACCTGGTCGACGTTGAGCAGCTTAAACATATCTGCGCACAGCGTGAAGTCGCGTTCATCGGCGGCAAAACCCAGCTGATGGTTGGCTTCCACGGTGTCATAGCCTTGATCCTGTAACGCGTAGGCGCGGATTTTGTTCAGCAGACCGATATTGCGCCCTTCCTGGCGGTGATACAGCAGAATGCCGCGCCCCTCTTCGGCAATATGCGACAACGCCGCTTCCAGTTGAAATCCGCAATCACAGCGCAGGCTAAAAAGGGCGTCGCCCGTTAAACACTCAGAGTGTACGCGAGCCAGAACCGGGGATTGCCCCGAAATATCGCCAAATACCAGCGCGACGTGATCCTGCCCGGTTGCCAGTTCTTCAAAACCCACCATGAGAAAATCGCCCCATGGGGTTGGCAGTTTGGCTTCTGCCACACGTTTAAGCTGCATGTGATTCTCCAGATTCTATCAGCACCTGACTGTGCTTCTGTTTGCCGCTATTTTGCCACAATGGCGCGACGTTCTCCTAATTGCGTAGGGTTAGCTGCGCGCAAAGCGCACAAACGAACTACTTTCCGTTATGATATTGAGGTTAATGAATAAGGAGACGAGATGCTGTTGATTGCCAGACGAACCGCCGTTGGCGCGGCCCTGTTATTAATCATGCCTGCTGCGATCTGGATTTCGGGCTGGAAATGGCATCCCGGGCTGTCGGCAGGGACGATGAAGCTGCTGTACTGGGTGACCGAAACGGTGACGCAGCCATGGGGCATCATTACGCACGTTATCTTATGCGCCTGGTTTCTGTGGTGCCTGCGTTTTCGTCTGCGAGCGGCGATAATGCTGTTTCTCATTCTGGCCGCAGCGATACTGGTTGGGCAGGGAATGAAGACGTGGATTAAAAGCCGCGTCCAGGAGCCTCGTCCCTTTGTCATCTGGCTGGAGCAGACGCAGCAGGTGCCGGTCACGCAATTCTACGCGTTGAAACGCAAAGAACGCGCTAAACTGGTGCATGAGCAGCTGGCGCAAGAGCAGCAAATCCCCGGATTTTTGCGCAAGCACTGGCAAAAAGAGACCGGCTTCGCTTTCCCATCTGGCCATACGATGTTCGCTGCCAGCTGGGCGCTGCTCGGCGTTGGTTTACTGTGGCCGCGGCGTCGCTGGGTCACCCTGGCGCTGCTGCTAACGTGGGCGACGGCGGTGATGGGCAGCCGCCTGGCGCTGGGCATGCACTGGCCGCAGGATCTGATCGTCGCAACGCTGATTTCCTGGCTACTGGTGACCCTGGCGACCTGGCTTGCCCAGCGGTTCTGCGGCCCGCTATCGCCGCCGGGAGAAGAGGCGCAGGATATTAAAAAAAGGGCGGCAGCGCCGGAATAATGTTGATATTACCCCTGTCAGGCCGCATATCCTGTACTGGTGTCATGCATTTCCATTTCACCGCTGCGGCGAAAATGGTACTTTATAGGGCTGAACGCGGGATTTTTTCGCGCAACCCACAGAACGGGAAGTCATGTGAAATATTTTCTTATTTTCTTACTGGTGTTAGCCATCTTCGTCATTTCAGTGACGCTGGGCGCGCAGAATGACCAGGTGGTCACGTTCAACTATCTCCTCGCGCAGGGTGAGTTCCGTATTTCGACGCTGCTGGCCGTGCTTTTTGCTGCCGGTTTTGCTATCGGCTGGCTGATCTGCGGTCTTTTCTGGCTGCGCGTTCGCGTCTCTTTGGCGCGCGCTGAGCGTAAAATTAAGCGTCTGGAGCATCAGATCGCGCCAGCCAGCGCTACGCCTGCGGAAGCCGGTGTTCCTGCGGTGAAGGAATAATCATTTATGCTGGAGTTGTTGTTTCTGCTTTTGCCCGTTGCCGCAGCGTATGGCTGGTACATGGGGCGCAGAAGTGCACAACAGTCCAAACAGGACGATGCGAGCCGTCTGTCGCGTGACTACGTTACAGGGGTCAACTTCCTGCTGAGCAATCAGCAGGATAAAGCCGTCGATCTGTTCCTCGATATGCTGAAAGAGGATACCGGCACCGTCGAAGCCCATCTGACGCTGGGCAACCTGTTCCGCTCGCGCGGTGAAGTTGACCGCGCTATCCGCATCCACCAGAGCTTAATGGAAAGCGCCTCGCTGACCTACGACCAGCGCCTGCTGGCGGTTCAGCAGCTGGGGCGCGATTATATGGCCGCCGGGCTCTACGATCGGGCGGAGGGGATGTTCAAACAGCTGGTGGATGAAACGGATTTTCGCCTGAGCGCCCTGCAGCAGCTGCTGCAAATTTATCAGGCAACCAGCGACTGGCAGTCGGCGATAGAAGTGGCCGAGCGTCTGGTTAAGCTGGGGAAAGAGAAACATCGCGGCGAAATCGCCAATTTCTGGTGTGAACTGGCGCTGCAGCAAATGGCGGGCAACGATCTGGATAAGGCGATGGCGCTGCTGAAAAAAGGCGCCGCGGCGGATCGCAACAGCGCTCGCGTCTCCATCATGATGGGTCGGGTATGGATGGAGAAGGGCGACTATGCCAAAGCGGTAGAGAGCCTGGAGCGGGTGATTGAGCAGGATAAAGAACTGGTGGGTGAAACCCTGGAGATGCTGCAAACCTGTTACCAGCAGTTAGGGAAAACCGACGAGTGGGAAGCATTTTTGCGCCGCTGCGCGGAGGAAAATACCGGCGCTACGGCCGATCTGATGCTGGCGCAGATCCTCGAACAGCGGGAAGGGGTTGACGCCGCGCAAAACTACGTGACTCGCCAGCTGGAGCGTCATCCGACGATGCGCGTTTTCCATAAGCTCATCGATTACCACATCAATGAAGCCGAAGAGGGGCGTGCGAAGGAGAGCCTGGGCGTGCTGCGCCACATGGTGGGCGAGCAGGTCCGCAGCAAGCCGCGCTACCGCTGCCAGAAATGCGGCTTTACCGCCCATACGCTGTACTGGCACTGTCCATCCTGCCGGTCGTGGTCAACCATTAAGCCCATTCGCGGACTCGACGGGCAGTAATTTTAAAAAAAAGCCGCACTTTAGTTACAACATACTTATGGATTATTATGTCCGTCTCCTCCGGCTACGGCTATTAAGGCGTCCGGCAGGGAGGGAAATGCAGCCTGTTATTTTCGGCTTATCGCAGGTAGAATGCTGCCCGTTTACCTTTTTTGCGCCGAACCGGCGCTCATCAACAATTAAGGTCCGGTCATGACGTCTACTGCAACATCTTCTTCCCGCGTTGTCACATCCTCTCCCATCGTCGTTGCTCTCGATTATGATAACCGTGATAAAGCGCTGGCGTTTGTCGACCGTATCGACCCGCGCGACTGCCGGCTCAAGGTTGGTAAAGAGATGTTTACCCTGCTGGGGCCGCAGTTTGTTCGCGACCTGCACCAGCGCGGTTTTGAGATTTTCCTCGATCTAAAGTTTCACGATATCCCGAATACCACGGCGCGTGCGGTCGCCGCAGCGGCAGAGCTTGGCGTCTGGATGGTTAACGTTCATGCCTCCGGCGGCGCGCGTATGATGACCGCCGCACGTGAGGCCTTGCTGCCTTTCGGAAAAGATGCGCCGCTATTAATTGCGGTAACGGTGTTAACCAGCATGGAAGCCAGCGATCTGCAGGATCTGGGCATTACGCTATCTCCGGCAGACCACGCCGCGAAGCTGGCGGCGCTGACCCAGCGCTGCGGGCTGGATGGCGTTGTCTGTTCGGCGCAGGAGGCGGTTCGCTTTAAACAAGAGCTGGGCCAGGCGTTCAAGCTGGTGACGCCTGGCATTCGTCCGCAAGGTAGCGACGCGGGTGACCAGCGGCGCATTATGACGCCGGAACAGGCGCAGGCGGCGGGGGTAGATTACATGGTGATCGGTCGTCCGGTAACGCAGTCTGCCGATCCGGCCGCCACCCTGCGCGGTATCAACGCATCGTTGAATAAGGGGGTATGATGAGCGATTCCAACAGTCGTCTGGTTTATTCAACGGACAGCGGTCGTATTGATGAGCCCAAAGCGGTACAGGCGCGTCCGAAAGGGGACGGTATCGTACGTATCCAGCGCCAGACCAGCGGGCGCAAGGGGAAGGGCGTGTGTCTGATTAGCGGAATAGATGAAAGTGACGACGCGCTGGCTAAGCTGGCTGCCGAGTTGAAAAAGAAATGCGGCTGCGGCGGGGCGGTAAAGGATGGCGTGATTGAGATTCAGGGCGATAAGCGTGACTTGCTCAAATCGCTTCTGGAAGCCAAAGGCATGAAGGTTAAGCTGGCTGGCGGTTGATTAATAATAAGGCCACGATAAATATCGTGGCCTTTATTTTTGTGCTGGTGTACTGGTCAGCAAATATAAACTTTCATTTTATTGTTCGTGGTTAATATTATTTACCCACCTGGTGGCCGATAATCCCGCCGACTGCCGCGCCGCCGAGGGTACCCAGGGTGCTGCCGTCCGTTAATACCGCACCGCCCAGTGCACCGGCACCTGCGCCGATAGCGGTGTTACGGTCGCGTTTAGACCAGTTAGAACAAGCGCTCAGAGACATTGCAACAGTGACGGCCAGAACCACAGCGGCCATTTTTTTGTTCATTGAAGTCATCATTTTTTTCTCCTGAATAATCTATTCATGGATACAACTTCCCTTAAGCATAGCTTGTTACGCCAGCCCTGGGAGTATTCCATGAAGCTTTAGTTGCGCAGGTGTTGCTCTATTCACGCAGGTGATAGTTACTTCCTGTTATATCGCTAACATTAATTCTACTTTCTATAAATTTTTCAGGCAGGTAAAAAGTCTGAATTCAGGTGTCAGAAAAGTCTCAGGCCAGGGCGATGCCGGGGAGAGCCCGGCAAAGCGGCGGTAAGGCAGAAATAAGGATCAGGGATGGTTAACGATATCGACGGCTAAACCGCACTGGGTTAACTGGTTGCGCACGGCATCATTGAGATTATCATCGGTGATAATGCGGTTGAAGCGCCCTATCGGGCCGAGCGGATAGGGATGAACCACGTTGAATTTCGAGCTATCGCTCAGCACAATCGCTTCACAGCCCTTTTCAAGCACCGCGTTGACCACGTCAGCACGCATCATATCCCGTCCGGTAAATCCGGTTTCAGCCTGCCAGCCGTCAATGCCAATAAAGGCCTTGCTGAAGTGGACCTGCTGAATAAACTGGCGGGTTAGCGGACCCACCATGCTTTCACTGCGCTTTTGATAGATTCCGCCCAGCAGGATGACTTCTCCGGGCGTCTCTTTCAGCAGATGCGCAATATAGCTGCTGACGGTGATGATAGTGATATCGCCGCGTTCGGCAAGCGTACGGGCGAGCAGGGCGTTGCAGCTCCCGTTTTCGATAAACACCGTTTCCCCGGACGAAACGAGCGTAGCGGCCCGCGCAGCCAGCTCTCGCTTAATGGCGAAGTTGGTCATCATGCGGGTTTCCACATCTTCACTATCCAGCGGAACGGCGAAGCCGTGGGTACGCCGCAGGTAGCTCTGTTTCTCGAGTGAATTCAGATCCTGGCGAATGGTGACTTCAGAGACACCGGTCATCTTCGCGAGATCGGCCACGCTCATACGGCCTTTATCGATGACCATTTGCAAAATACTTTGTTGTCGGGCGTTCATAGCAACTTCGCAGTTAAGGGCTATTTGGGCGCGATCGGCCCTGGATGGCCGATGGCGACGATGAAGATTATCAAATTTCCCACGGCGCTTTAGGCTGACCGGGTTTATTTTCCTGCTCGTCGCTGGAAAGCGCCTGCAGTTCAGCTTTCAGAATTTCCAGATTATGGATTGCGGAGTGATAATCCCCGGCAACCAGAATATCCAGCACGGTATCGATTCGTTGGGCGAGCAGGCGGGCATTCAGATCTGACATGGCGTTATCCTGGTTACAAATGTGAATAAAATCAATGATGCTAAAAACGGATGAAAAAGAGAAGCGAAAAAAACGCACAAACTAACTCATCTACAATGATTCGTGGGCAACGCGCAGAAAAACAACGGGAAGGGCTAAAATGCGGCTCCATATAAGGGAGCCGCACAGGTGAACTATCAGGCGGCTGGACGCGCAATCACGCTACGGGTTTCCATGCGCACTTCGGCAATCGTGACGTCGATAACATCCGTGACTTTGTAGACGACTTCGCCTTTGATCTGCACGGTGCCGTTTTCCTGGCTGCACACCAGTTCATCGCGCACGGCGTGAAGGAACGGCGCCGGGATAAAGGCAACCGCGCCGTTATCAACCAGACGCACGCGCATGCCGCCGCGGCTGACATCGATAATCTCAGCTGCAAACCGGGTAGTGGTGCCGGCCTGCGGATTCAGATAGCGGGCGTACAGCCAGTCTCCAACATCGCGCTCCGCCATGCGGTTGAGGCGACGGCGTTCAGCCATTTGGATCGCAACGTCATCCTGCGGACGGGAGATCGCTTCCCCTTTGATAATTGCTTTCAGCAGACGATGGTTAATCATATCGCCGTACTTACGGATCGGGGAAGTCCAGGTCGCATAGGCCTCAAGACCCAGGCCGAAGTGCGGACCCGGCTCGGTGCTGATTTCCGCAAACGACTGGAAGCGACGAATACGGCTATCGAGGAAACCAGACGGCTGCGCGTCCAGCTCGCGACGCAGCTTGCAGAAGCCTTCCAGCGTCAGCACTTCCACCGGGTCAACGTGCACATCGTGAGTCTTCAGTAAGGCCGCGAGCTGCTCGGTGTTGGCCGGATCGAAACCGGTGTGGACGTTATAAACGCCGAAACCGAGTTTGTCGCGCAGCACGCGGGCGGCACAGATGTTGGCGGCAATCATTGACTCTTCAACGATGCGATTGGCGATACGACGCGGTTCGGCGACGATATCCAGCACTTCGCCCTTGTCGCCAAGCACAAAGCGGTAATCCGGGCGGTCCTTGAATACCAACGCGTGGTTTTTACGCCATTCGCTACGACGCAGGCAGGCCTCCTGCAGCAGCTTAATTTGCTGGGCGATAGTCTCGCTTCCCGGCTGCCAGCCACCGTTATTTTCCAGCCAGTCGGAAACATCATCGTAGGCCAGCTTCGCTTTCGACTCGATGGTCGCCGCGAAGAACTGAATATCATCTTCGATGGTGCCGTCATCCGCGAGGATCATGCGGCAGGCCAGAACCGGGCGAACCTCGTTGGGGCGGAGAGAGCAGAGGTCGTCCGAGAGCTCGCGCGGCAGCATCGGAATGTTGAAGCCCGGCAGATAGTTGGTAAAGGCGCGAATTTTCGCCGTGTTGTCCAGCTTGCTGCCTTCGGCAATCCACGCGGTCGGATCGGCGATAGCGACGGTCAGATGCAGCTTGCCGTCAGCGGTTTGCTCAACGTACAGCGCATCGTCCATATCTTCGGTGCTGGCGCTGTCGATGGTCACGAAAGCCAGGGCCGTTAAATCACGGCGTTCCAGACCTTCATCAAGCATCTCGGTCGCCACGCCGTCCGGCGCTTCTTTTTCCAGATTATGACGCGCCAGGGTGACCCACCATGGAACGAAATGATCGTCGCCGTAGGTAATGTACTGGGTGAGCTCAGCGTAGAAACCGCGGTCGCCTTTCAGCGGATGACGGCGCATTTCGGCAACGGCCCAGTCACCCTCTTTAAAATCATGCTCTACGCCGCGCGCGGCGCGGCAAGGAATGGCATCTTTCAGCAGCGGATGGTCAGGAACGATGGAAAGACGATCGTCTTTCTTATGAACTTTGCCGACAAAACGCGTCAGGAACGGCTCAACCAGTTCTTCAGGCTCAGCGCTTTCGCGTTCCTTTTCAGTATTGACCACGGCGATAATACGATCGCCATGCATCACTTTTTTCATTTGCGGCGGCGGAATGAAATAGCTTTTCTGCGAGTCGACTTCGAGGAAGCCAAATCCTTTTTCCGTCCCCTTAACGACCCCTTCAACGCGCGGAGTCTGGGAATGCAGTTGCTGTTTAAGCTGCGCTAGCAGCGGGTTGTCCTGAAACATAATTTCGTATTTTCGTGGCTAAAAGAGCGGCTGACATTTTTACGCGAATATGCCTGCCGCAGCAAGCGCTGTTTCAGCATTTTACGTCTCCTGACGTACATTCCCGAGGGCGATTTTCAGCCGATTCATCCAACCGCACAGCCCGCACCAGGCGAGTAGATCGATAGCCGCGCTACGGGAAAGCCCGTAATCAGTGAGGGGAGTTAGCTGGGCGGCGCTGAAGCGGTCGGGCGCGCGGGTCAAAAGCTGTACGGATTGTAGAAGCTGGCGTTCCATTGACGGGTTGTCTCCCCATGGCTGGACGCCGGATTCATTACCACGCAAAGCGTCCGTGAGATCGGCTAAATCTGGACATCGCGAGGCCCACGCGTTAAAGCAGCTGATGCTGCCATTAATCCGCGCAGCGATCAGCGCCACCTGCGCGGCGAACGGTTGCCGATCGCTGAGGTGGGTCAGAAGCTGTTCCTGCAGAGCCAGAGGAGGTTCCTGAGCCGCCAGCAGCGGGGCAAGTTCAAACAGGCCCGGATGTTTTCGCCAGTTCGCTAAAAGAGACTGGCGCTCATCGTCGGCATAGCGTAAGTCCGCGTCGTCAAGTCCTGGCTGCCAGTCACTCTCCCTCGTGACGAAAAGCGCTTCCGGGGCATCTTCCTGCTGCGGCATGCCGGGGATCCAGCGCACCGGGTAACCCAGCGCGGCATGGAAGGCGGCGATAGCGCGGGCCTGGAAGCTGATAAAGCCAATAATCTGATTGATAAGGATAATATCGCGACTGGTCAGGCCGACTTCGTCCAGCTGGCTGCGGGCGAGCGCGTTGATCAGCGAAGGAGAGCTCGCGAGCTGACGCGCGTACTGGGTAATTTGCGCCAGACGACGGTTGCTCTCACGCGAGGAGTCCGGGCCGGGAAGCGGCGCCAGGCGAGCGGCGTAGTGATTACACAGGCGCTGTACGCCATAAACCTGGGCGACGGTCAGCGCCGTACTTAGCCGGTCATAGGCGCTAAATGTCTGTAGACGGTTAACCGTCACTGACGCGGGAAAGAGGGTATCTGCCAGCCGACGGGCCGGCGTAAGCCAGCGCGCATGCGCCTCGAGCAGCTCCCGGGGGAGAGTCAGATCGAGTAGAAAACGATCTTCGACATGGGCGGCTTCAGGGACGAGCGGCAATACATCCACCGGGCAGATTGTTGACTGGGTCTCATGATACCAGTGGTTTTTGCCGTTAACGCGGCGTTGCTCCATGGGCGTTCCTTGTTCGGTATGTGGCAAACCGCCGTTTCGCGGTCATGCTATGCGGAACTATCCTGGCTTAACCCTGGAGCGGGAGAAAATATTGATCCGTGCTAACAAATAGCGGATTGGAATAACAGAAGGAAAGCGCGGGGGAAATACCCCTCCTCGCGGGCGCGAGGAGGGAAACGAACTTATTTCAGTTCCAGCTCGTTCATGGCGGCGATGCTGAAGCCGCCGTCAACGTGAACGACTTCGCCGGAGATGCCGGCAGACAGGTCGGAGCACAGGAATGCTGCGCTGTTGCCCACGTCTTCAGTGGTGACGGTGCGACGGATCGGGGTGACCGCTTCGCAGTGCGCCAGCATCTTACGGAAATCTTTAATACCGGAAGCCGCCAGGGTACGGATCGGACCGGCAGAGATGGCGTTAACGCGAACGCCTTCCGGGCCCATGGCGTTCGCCATGTAGCGCACGTTAGCTTCAAGAGAGGCTTTCGCCAGACCCATCACGTTGTAGTTCGGGATGGCGCGCTCTGCGCCCAGGTAGGAGAGCGTCAGCAGGGCGGAGCCCGGGTTCAGCATACCGCGGCAGGCTTTCGCCATCGCCACAAAGCTGTAGGCGCTGATATCGTGAGCGATTTTGAAACCTTCACGAGTCACCGCGTTAACGTAGTCGCCGTCCAGCTGGTCTGCCGGCGCAAAGCCGATAGAGTGGACGAAACCGTCGAACTTCGGCCACACTTTTGCCAGCTCGGTGAACAGAGACTCGATGCTCTCATCTTCCGCGACATCGCACGGCAGGACGATATTAGAGCCCAGCGCGGCGGCAAATTCTTCCACACGACCTTTCAGTTTTTCGTTCTGATAGGTGAACGCCAGTTCAGCCCCTTCACGGTGCATGGCTTGCGCGATGCCGTAGGCGATGGACAGTTTGCTGGCAAGGCCAGTCAACAGAATGCGCTTACCGGAAAGAAAACCCATAGCTTTTAATCCTTATCGTTATTGCGTATTTTTACTTTAACAATCATTTGGTTAGCATTGTTATTTCAAAATAACTCAAATTTAGCCGGGAATTATATCCCACTGACGACCCCTTGTGTCACGATATTTTTCTGCCATTCGCCACGTCATATCGCGCTTTGGCTACCGCGTATACAAGAGTATACCATCGGATATGACGGCGACCTGGCGCTAGCGCCGTGCAATTTACGCCTCGGTTTATTTACCGTCTTTACGCCAGGCATCGGCAGTCAGCGCCTCGCCGAAATGACCGGCAATCAGGCGTTTTGTCAGCTCGTGCAGCGGAGACGCCAGAACGTCGGCGGTGCTGCCGCGTTCGACCACTTCGCCCTGATGCATCACCAGCACCTGATCGCTGATGTGCTTCATCATACCCAGATGCTGAGTCACGTAAATGTAGGAGATACCCTGTTTTTCCTGCAGCTCCAGCATCAGGTTTATCAGCTGCGAGCGCATTGACATATCCAGCGACGCCAGCGCTTCATCGCAGACGATGACCTTCGGACGCAGGATCAGCGCGCGCGCCAGGCCCAGACGCTGTTTCTGTCCCGGCGCCAGCATATGCGGGTAGTAGCTGACGTGGTCCGGCAGCAGGCCAACCATTCGCAACGTTTCGATAATCTGCTTCTGCCGCGCCTCGGGTTCAAGGTCGGTATTCAGGCGCAGCGGAAAATCGAGGATTTGCGAAATACGCTGCCGAGGATTGAGCGAGGTCGACGGATCCTGAAAGATCATGCGAATTTTCTGGCTGCGGAAAGAGTAATCGCCAAACGCCAGCGGGCGATCGTCAATCAGCAGTTCGCCGGTACTGGGTTCGACCATTCCGGCGAGCATTTTTGCCAGCGTTGACTTGCCGGAGCCATTCTCGCCGATAATCGCCAGCGTCTGGCGCTCGCGCAGGGTAAAGCTTAACGGCTTAACCGCCTCCACCGTTTGCCGATGAAACCAGCCGGTGCGGTAGCGAAAGGTCTTACTCAGATTGCGCACTTCAAGCAATGTTTCGACCATTTCACTCTTTCTCCATGTTCAGCGGGAAATGACAGGCATAGAGGTGGTTACGGGCGCCCACCAGCCGGGGCGTTTCGATACATTCGCGCTGGGCATAGGGGCAGCGCGGCCCGAGCCGGCAGCCGATGGGCAGCTGTTCGAGCAAGGGGATCGCCCCCGGCAAGGTGTTGAGCCGACTCTTATGCGGCATGGCGCTGCCGAAATCGGGAATCGCCCGAATCAGCGCCTGCGTGTAAGGGTGATGAGGAATCGTCACCAGCTCTTCGCTCGGCGCGGTTTCCACCGTCTGCCCGCAGTACATCACGTTGATTTTGTCCGCCCATTTACTGAGCATCTGCATATCGTGACTGATCAGCAAAATGGTGGTGTTATTGTTTTGGTTCAGCCGCGTCAGCAGGCGGATGATTTGCGCCTGCGTCGTGGCCTCCATGGCGTTAGTCGGCTCATCGGCGATCAGCAGCCGCGGCTGGTTAGCCAGCGCGATGGCGATCATGACCTTCTGGCACTCTCCGTCCGTCAGCTCGTAGGGGAAGCTGCGCATCGCATCTTTATGGTCTTTGATCCCCACGCGGTGCAGGAGCTCAATGGCGCGCCGCTTGCGCCAGCCCAGGCGCTGCCACCAGCGGCCTTTAAAGGTCCAGCCGGGAATATTCTGCGTTAATTGCTGGCCGATCCGTTCGGAAGGGTCGAGACAGGATTGCGGCTCCTGAAAAATCATTGAGACGTTGTGGCCCACCAGCTTACGCCGCTCGCGCACCGAGAGACGCAGCAGATCGATGTCGTCGAAGCGCATGCGGTCGGCGGTTACCCGCCAGTTGTCCTTGGTGACGCCGCATATCGCTTTAGCTATTAAGCTTTTGCCGGAGCCGGACTCCCCGACGAGGCCGCGTATTTCCCCCTCGGCGAGAGTCAGGCTGACGCGATCGACGGCTTTCACCCAGCCTTCGTTGGTCTTGAATTCAATGGTTAAATTACGGATGTCGAGTAACGGCATTATTCCACCCCGGCGATGATGGCGCGGCGGATCCCGTCGCCCAGCAGATTAACCAGCAGGACGCTTATCATGATTGCCGCACCCGGCAGCATCACCGTCCACGGCGCCACGTAAATCAGCTCCAGCGCGTCGCCGAGCATCGCTCCCCATTCGGGGGAAGGCAGTTGAGCGCCGAGATCGAGGAAGCCCAGCGCAGCGATATCCAGGATCGCCATCGACAGCGCGCGGGTGATCTCGGTGACCAGGCCTGAGGTAATATTCGGCAGCACCGCGAACCATAAAATATTCAGCGTCGAGGCCCCGTCAAGGCGGGCGGCGATAACGTACTCTTTTTCCAGTTCGTCATGCACCATGCTGTAGACCGAACGCACCATCCGCGGCAGAAGCGCCAGCCAGACGGCGAACATCGCGTGGCTGAGGTGCGGCCCGGCGAAGGCGACCACGATAATGGCCAGCAGCAGGGACGGGATCGACAGCAGCGTGTCAAGAATATGGTTCATCACCGCCGACCGCAGGCCGTGGGTAGAACCGGCAATCACGCCAAGCACCAGTCCCAGCAGGGCGGCGCCCAGCGTCACCACAAACGCGCCGCCGACCGTCGGCGCCGCGCCGCTCAGCAGGCGGCTCAGGACGTCGCGACCGAGATCGTCGGTACCGAGAAAGAACGACACTTCGCCGTACCGCGACCAGGACGGCGGCAGCAGCTGGTAGCCGAGAAACTGCTGGTCGATGCCGTAAGGAGCGAACCAGCCGCCGAAAACGCACAGCAGCGCCAGCGCCGCACAGCCGTACAGGCCGATCATGGCGGTCGTATCGCCGTAGAATTTTCGCCATACGGTGCGCAGCGCACCCGGCGGGCGCTTCTCCAGATAGACGCTATCGTAGGGCATACCATTCCTTATGTTTCAGTGGGTTAGCCATAGCACCCAGAATATCGGATATCACGTTCACAATAATCACCAGCGCGCCGATGACCATCACGCCCGCTGAGATCGCGGCGTAGTCCTGTTGGCGAATCGCGTTAATCAGCCAGCGGCCCAGCCCCGGCCAGCTAAAGACCATTTCGGTAATCATCGCCAGCGTTAGCATGGTGGAAAACTGCAGCCCCAGACGCGGGATCACCGGCGGCAGGGCGTTGTGCAGGACGTGGCGGTGTAAAATCGTCCGCCGTGATACGCCGCGGGTGGCGGCGGCTTTGACATAGTTGGTGTCGTATACTTCACTGGTGCTGATACGCATCAAACGGATCACTTCCGTCGTCGGCGCTACCGCCAGGGTTAGCACCGGCAGCACCATGTGGCGCGCCGCGCTGACGATCATTTCATGGCGCCACGGAGAGTCGGATAACCATGCGTCGATCAGCGCAAAGCCGGTGACCGATTTCACTTCATACAGCAGATCGAAGCGTCCGGAGACCGGAAACCAGCCCAGGGTAAGGGAGAAAAACAGGGTCAGCAGCAGCGCCAGCCAGAAGACGGGAATCGAAAAGCCCAGCAGCGCCAGGGCGCTGATCAGGGTATCTTGCCATTTGTTGCGCATAATGCCCGCCAGCATACCGACGGGGATCCCGACCACCAGCGCGAAGCCGAAGGCGAGGATACAGAGCTCCATGGTGGCGGGAAAGACCTCTTTAAGCTGCTCGGAAATCAGCTGACCGTTGATGCTGGAAACGCCGAAATCCCAGTGCAGCACGCCCTCAAACCAGAATAGCCAGGCGTTCCACAGCGAGGCGCCCTGCAGCGGCGCGTGGGGCGTAAAATAGCTCAGGCTAAAACCGACAAAGGTCAGCAGGAAGAGGGTAATCAGCAACAGCAGCAGGCGACGCAGAGTAAAAATAATCATGGTTTTTTCACCTCGTCTTCTTTTTCCCGCGAGACGCCTGCGAAAGAGGCGTTGCCAAACGGGCTCAGCACCAGGCCTTTCATGTCGTAACGATAGGCCTGCAAACGCAGGGAGGAGGCCAGCGGCAGCACCGGCAGTTCATTGGCAAGAATGCGCTGCGCCTCTTTATAGGCCTCAATGCGCGAGGCTAGCTGCTGCGAAGTGAGCGCCTTTTGCAGCACCTCGTCGAATTCGCGATGACACCAGTGAGCATAGTTGGTTTGTGAGGTAATCGCCGCGCAGCTCAAAAGCGGACGGAAAAAGCTGTCCGGATCGTTACTGTCCGTTGCCCAGCCGGACAGCGTCAGGTCATGACTCATATCCATTAATCTGGCCTCCTGGAAGCGACCTTCTACCGGCACAATAATCACCTTCACGCCAATTTGCGCCATATCCGCCTGAATAAGCTCGGCGGTTTTCAGCGGGCTGGGGTTCCAGGCCTGCGAGCTGGTTGGCACCCACAGCTTAAGCGTTAGATTTTCCAGCCCCAGGGCTTTCAGCCGGGCTCGGGCTTCCGCGGGGTTATATTCGGTGATCCTGGCGTCGTTATCGTAGGCCCAGGAGGCGCGAGGCAGCATAGACGCGGCGGTTTCCGCGGTGCCGTAGTAGATCGACTGCATCAGGCGCTGATTATTGATGGCCAGCGCCAGCGCATGGCGCACCTCAGGATTATCGAGCGGCGGCTTAGCGGTGTTAAACGCCAGCCAGGCGATGTTCATTCCCGGGCGCAGGGTCAGGCGCAGACGCGGGTCGTCACGCAAAATAGAGAGCTGGCTTGCGGCGGGCCAGGCCAGCACGTCGCACTCGCCGGTCAGCAGTTTTGACAAGCGGCCGGTGCCGCCGGAGCCGAGGTCGACCACCACCTGCGGCATCAGCGGTTTACCGCGCCAGTAGGCCGGATGGCGCTGCAGGCGAATGTACTGACCGCTGCGATACTCCTCCAACTGGAACGGACCGGTGCCGACCGGTTGCCGGTCGATCAGTTCCTGGCGATCGTTCTGCGCCAGCTTCGCGGCATACTCTGCCGACATCACCGAGGCGTAGTGGGTGGCCAGATGCCACAGGAACGAGGCGTCCGGGCGTTTGAGGCGAAACTCGACGGTATGACTATCCAGCTTACGCACGCTTTCCACGCTGTCGGCAAACTGTAAGCTATCGAAATAGGGAAAGCTGCTGCCGTTAACGTTGTGCCACGGGTGGTCGCGATTAAAAATGCGGCCAAAGGTGAAAATGACGTCATCGGCATTAAAATTACGGGTCGGTTTGAACCAGGCGGTGGTCTGAAAAGGCACGTTGTTGCGCAGGTGGAAGCGGTAGGTTGCGCCGTTGTCCAGCACCTCCCAGCTTTCTGCCAGTTCGGGAACCAGGCGATAAGTATAGGGGTCGACGTCAAGCAACCGGTCATAGAGCTGGGCGGCCAGGGTATCGACAATCAGGCCGCTGCTGACCTTTTGCGGGTTGAAGGTGTTGACCTGTCCGCTCACGCAATAAACGAAGCCGCTATCGCGAATATCCGCGTGCGCAGGCAGCGCTGGCGCGGCAAAAGCTTGCCCGTACAGCATACATACCGCTGCCAGGAGAGAAGACAATTTCAGGCGCATAGTTTCTTTTTGATTATAGAGCAAGGCTCTATCTTATTAATATTAAATAACATTTACCACCACCTTATTGCTCATGGAGATAATATAAGCGAGGGCTGCGTCGGTTATTTGACCAACTGATTCAAATTCATACTGCTTATTAACTTCGAGTATACCTCGTAAATCATCCGACGTTTGTCATCAGGCAAGCGAGGGGTTGAGCAAAGCGTATTTTCGATTCATCTGCCGCACGGCTTGAGGAAGCTATGGGTATTGAGCATGGCGCTTATTTGCGTCGAAGCCCCGATATCCGCCACATGGTATCTTTTTATTGGCGGTTTCTCCAGCCAGCCGTGGCTGTACGGCTGGCTGGCGGTCGAGGCGCTACAGGGGAAGGAGTCGGTTATAGCGGGCGATGTAATCTTTGGGATTAATTTCCAGCTTTTCGCCATCGTGATGGTGGGCAACATAAGTACGCAGTACCAGGCCGCTGTTTTGCGGCGTAATTGTCCAGCCCTGTTGACGATATGCATCTTCGGTTGAGCGGATAAGCAGGTCCGAAAAGATCATCATGACCGAGAGCGCCGGCGCGCGGTGGCTTTTCATGGTATGGACCAGGCTGACGTGCGCCGCATAGCGGCCGAGCGTTGAAGGATTAACCGGAATCATCTTTATTTTCAGTCCATTGAGTCATGATGCGCTGATGATAGTTCACATGAGGATATCTTGCTAGTTACAATTTTTTAACCCCATGCGAACGGGCTGCCGCGCAAGCAAAAGCTATTTTTCACGGCACAGGCCGCTTGCAGAAAGAAGCAGGGTAGTGACGCTGTCACTTTTCAATCGCCGAGCGGCGTGAATTCATAAAGCGCCAGCGCATTGCTCTCCAGCGAATCGACAAGCTGCCAGCGGTCGCTATCCGGCGTCTCTTCACTGACGCGCAGCGCCGGACGCGCTCTGTGCATCAACCAGCGATAGTCCTCATCGTCCGGGCCGCTTTGGCTGCGAAAGGCCTCAAACAGCGGGAAGAGCGCGCCATGGTGCCGATCGAACAGATGATGTTTGATTCGCCAGCGTCCTTCAAGGCCGAGCAGGCGCACGCTCCAGGGCTGACTAAAGCGCTGGATAAACGCCTCCTCGCTGGAAAGCCAGGGATTGAAAACTACCGTGTTGCGCAGCAGTAGCTGATAATGGCCGTTATGGCGCAGCAGCAGCAAGTTCTTGTCGTTGATCACCACCTCGCCCCGCAGCCTGCGCCACAGCCATAGCACCCAGTAGACCGGTCGCGGCAGACCGTGGAGATAGTGCAGCGCCAGGCTGGAAGTATCCAGCTTGCCGTTGGCGCGGGCTTCCCCCTGCAGCCCTGAATTCAGCCAGAACCCCGCGAGCCAAACCTGATCCGCCAGTCCCAGCAGATTATCCATCAGCAGCGCGCCGCGAAAGAAACGGCCGTTGGTATCGCGGGTATCGCCGGTGAGGGTATTCCACGAGAGCAGCCAAAGCGGCAGCAGGAGCTGCCGCTGGCGCAGCGCGCTATGAAGTTTGCGCAATTTGTGTACCGGATAGTTTTCGCTGGCGGCCAGTTTCTGGCTATCCACCTGCGCGAGATCCAGCAGTTCATTAGCATCGGCCTGGCAGGCCAGAAAATCCGCCTCGACCAGCAGCGGTGAACGCAGAAGGGGATCGTCCTCCACCTGTTGAGGAAAACGGTGCCAGATCCCCAGCGCCGACTGCGGCGATAGCCTCTGCAGGATCGTCTTTTGTTGCCGCCAGGCGTGCTGGCGGGCCTCGTCGCTGGCCTGAGGGGACCAGTGCCAGACGAAGTGCCAGCTGGCGAGGGTTGCCGGCGGAAAATGGTTAGCGGACAGAGAGAGGAAACGTTGCAGCAGGTCGCCGCGGGTGGTGAGCCCGGTATGCAGTATCACCGCCAAGCCCTGGGTCGCCAGCCAGCTAAAAATGCGCTGCAGGTTATACCAGCAGGCATACCCGGCCATTTGCGGATCGTCCCAGCCGGTGCCGAACAGGCGGCTGCTGAGAAACGGATCGTGAATATCGATGGCGAATATCGGCAGCGCGTCGTGCAGCTGTTCCAGTTCGCGGCGGACATCCTCGCGCAGCAGATCGTCCAGTTCACGAACGGTAATCACCATTCGGGTGTGACGCAGCGGCGCGCCGCGCGCCGGGAGTTCGCGAACATCGAGATGGCGGGTTTGTTGGGGGCTGAGCCGCAGCGGCGGGCTATCCAGACCGTAGGTTTGCGGCGCGTTGAGCCGGGCGTACAGCCGATCGATTGACACCGGCTGCCATCGCTCGGTCTGCTGTAGGTGCGGGCGGAGAGATTCGACCGCCGTCTGCGGGTGCTGCTGGCGGAACTGGCGCGGCGTCAGGCCGTGCTCGCGTTTAAACAGGTCGCTCATCACCCGGCTGCTGGCAAAGCCCTGCTGCTGAGCGATCTGCTGTATCGATTGACGCGTCGTCGTCAGCTGCTCCGCGGCTTTGCGCAGGCGCAGCCCGGTGATGTACTGCATAAAGCTGACGCCCACCTCTTTGCGGAACAGACGCGAGAGCCAAGCCTCAGAAACAAACTCCGCGGCGGCTATCTCCTGCAGCGACAGGCGCCGTTGATAGTTGGCGTCGATTCGCGCCACCACTCTGTTAATTCGCTGGCTCCAGCGTTCGGCTCCGCGAGGCGCCTGGGCGGTGAGGGGACGGCTGAAGCGTGACGCCAGCAGGAGAGCAATTTCGCTAAGCCAGCGGTTGGCCTCCAGCCGGTAGTGGGCCTGCGGATTGACCAGACCGAGGACCAGCAGCTGGCGCATCAGGTAGCGCAGGGTGTCTTCGGCATCGCGCGTTTCGCTGCTGCTCTGGTAGGCGGAGGCAAAAAAATCGCCGTCGAGGCGGGTCAGCCATCCGGCGTTCAGCGACAGCGCCATCACGACGTTCGCCGTCTTGCTGTGCAGGCTCCAGCGGCGATGACGATTCACTATCGCCAGTTCATCGGCCTGCAGGTACCGACCCGTCTCGCCATCGCGGAGTTCGACGCTGCCCTCAAGCAGCCATAGCAGCGTCAGAGCATCGTTTTCCTGCTGGCTCAGCTGCCGGATATCGCGAACCACAACCTGAAAGTCGCCTGAATGATGCTCCACCGTCGCCTCCTGAAGACAAAAAACAGCACGTCATTTTTTGTCATAACCGTTTTGTATGAAAAACACTCATTAATAATCCGTCACTATAAAACAAAAAAGCGCATTTTAAAGCCAACAGGGATGCATAAACTCGAAAGTGTCGTGCAAACACAACACAGGAATAATAAAAATGACACACCCGATTATTGAGGCATTACAGGTTAACGAGGCGCAGTTTGTCGCGCTTCGCCGCCGTTTCCATCAGCAGCCGGAAATTGGTTTTGAAGAGCATAAAACCAGCGAAGAGGTTGCCCGCCTGCTCGGCGAATGGGGCTATCAGGTTCATCGCGGTCTGGCGGGCACCGGCGTGGTCGGTACTTTACGCGTCGGCGAGGGTAAAAAACGGTTGGGGCTACGGGCGGATATGGACGCGCTGCCGATGCAGGAGATGAGCGGCAAAGCGTGGGCCAGCCGGGTCGACGGTCGTTTTCACGGCTGCGGCCACGATGGCCATACCACCACGCTATTGTACGCCGCGGAATATCTGGCGCGCACCCGGCAGTTTAACGGCACCCTGCAGCTTATTTTTCAGCCTGCTGAGGAATTACTCTACGGCGGTCGGGTCATGCTGGAAGACGGCCTGTTTGACCAGTTCCCCTGCGATGCCATTTTTGGCCTGCATAATATGCCGGGGCAGCCGTTAGGCAGAATCGGCCTGCGCGATGGGGCGATGATGGCCTCCTCGGATACTCTCCATATTGAAGTCAAAGGGGTGGGCGGACACGGCGCGGTACCGGAGCATACCGTCGACGCCACGCTGGTTGCCTGTCATATCACCCTGGCGCTGCAATCCATTGTTTCCCGAAACATCACGCCGTTTGAACCGGCGGTCGTGACCGTGGGCAGCATTCAGGCCGGGCACGCCCCGAACATTATCAACGACAAGGTGTTAATGAAGCTCACGGTGCGCACCTTAAACGAACAGGTTCGCGAGACCGTCCTGCAGCGCATTCACGATATCGCCGTTGCTCAGGCCGAGAGCTTTAACGCCAGCGCCGCCTTAACCCACGTTAACGGCAGCCCGGTTTTAAGGAACGATCCGGCTGCCAATGAGATGGTCCGCACGGTGGCGACCGCGCTGTTTGGCGAGGCGCAGGTCGGCGAGGTGAAGCCGTTTATGGGCAGCGAAGATTTTGCTTTTATGCTCGAGCGCAATCCGAACGGCTGCTATTTCACCATCGGGGCCGGGGACGAAGCGGATCGCTGCATGGTGCATAACCCGGGATACGACTTCAACGATGCGCTGTTGCTGAAAGGCGCCGCGCTGTGGTGCGCCCTGACGGAACACTATTTGCGTTAATGTCCGCAACGAAGAGGACCCTGCTATGAGTTCTGTATCGCTAAGCGAAGCGCAGTTCGTCGGCACCGATCGTCTGCTGGCGGGTATTGTATTGAGCGTTCTGACCTTCTGGCTGTTTGCCCAGTCGGTGATTAACGTGGTTCCGGCGATGAAGAGCAGCCTCGATATTTCGCTGGAAACCCTGACCCTGGCGGTGAGCCTGAGCGCGTTATTCAGCGGCTGCTTCGTGGTCGCCAGCGGCGGGCTGGCGGATAAATTCGGCCGCATGCGCATGACTACCCTGGGCCTGATCCTCAGCATTGTCGGTAGCGCAATGCTGGTGCTCTCTCAGGGACCCGCGCTGTTCCTGGCCGGGCGCGTTTTACAGGGGCTGTCGGCCGCCTGCATCATGCCGGCGACGCTGGCGTTAATTAAAACCTGGTATGAAGGCAAAGCGCGCCAGCGGGCGGTCAGCTTCTGGGTCATCGGCTCGTGGGGCGGCAGCGGTCTGTGTTCGTTTGTCGGCGGGGCGATCGCCACCGGTCTGGGCTGGCGCTGGATCTTTGTTTTCTCCATCGCGGTAGCGCTGGCGGCGCTGTTTTTGCTGCGCGGTACGCCGGAAAGCCGCAGCGCCAGCGCGCAGCAGCATAAGCTGGACATCAGCGGCCTGCTCAGCCTGATCCTTGCGCTGGTGCTGCTAAATCTGTTTATCAGCAAAGGCCACGGCTGGGGCTGGACCAGCGCAACCTCGCTGGCGATGCTGGCCGGCGCGCTGGCATCGGGGCTGTTTTTTATCCGCAGCGGCCAGCGTAAGGGCGACGCGGCGCTGATTGATTTCGCGCTGTTTCGCAACCGGGCCTACAGCGCCGCGGTGTTGTCGAACTTTATGCTCAACGGCGCCATCGGTACGATGATGATTGCCAGCATCTGGCTCCAGCAGGGGCATCATCTGAGCCCGCTGGAGAGCGGAATGATGACGCTCGGCTATCTGGTTACCGTGCTGGCGATGATTCGGGTGGGCGAGAAGCTGCTGCAACGCTACGGCGCGCGTTTGCCGATGATGAGCGGCCCGGTCTTTACCGCGGTCGGTATTCTTCTTATCTCCTGCACCTTCCTCGATAAATCGACCTATATCGTCACGGTCTTTTTCAGCAACGTGCTGTTTGGCTTCGGCCTGGGCTGCTACGCCACCCCGTCAACGGACACCGCGGTGGTTAACGCTCCTGAGAATAAGGTAGGCGTGGCCTCGGGGATCTATAAGATGGGCAGTTCGCTCGGCGGAGCGATGGGCATTGCGGTGACAGCGTCACTTTTTGCGCTGTTTTTACCGCTCGGCATGGCCAGCGCGGCGCAGTATGCGCTGTGGTTTAACGCCGCGCTCTGCCTGGGTTCAATGGCGGTGAGCGCGCTGCTGCTTCCGCGTACAGGTCAAAGCTGATGTTTTTTCAGCAGCGCCCGCAGCTGGTGGTAGGTTAGCCCCAGCAGTTCGGCCGCCTGCTTTTGATTGTACTTCGCCTGTTCGAGGCTTCTCTCGAGCAGGCTTTTTTCTTGCTCCTGCTGGAAAGCGCGTAAATCGAGCGGCAGCGTGGGGCCAGGCGTCTTCTCCACTTCGACGGGCGTCGCCGCGTGCTGCTGGCGGAAGGGGTTAATAATAATATTATCCAGCTCGCGCTCGCTGCTGCCGTGGCGGTAGACCGAGCGTTCAACCACGTTTTTTAATTCACGGATATTCCCCGGCCAGCGGTAGTTCTGCAGCGTCATGGCGGCGCGTTCGCTAAAGCCGGGAAACAGCGGCAGTCCGAGCTCGCGGCACATCTGGATAGCAAACTGGGTGGCGAGCAGCATGATGTCGCTCTGGCGCTCGCGCAGCGGCGGCAGCTGCACCACATCAAAGGCCAGACGGTCGAGAAGGTCGGCGCGAAAAAGTCCGTCTTCCACCATTTGTGGCAGGTCGGCGTTGGTCGCGCACACCAGGCGGACGTTAACCTGCAGCGGTTGGCTGCCGCCGACGCGCTCCAGTTCGCCATACTCAATCACGCGCAGCAGTTTTTCCTGTACCAGCATCGGCGCGGTGGCCAGCTCATCGAGAAACAGGGTACCGCCGTCGGCGCGCTCGAAGCGCCCCGGGTGACGTTTACTGGCCCCCGTAAAGGCGCCGGCCTCATGCCCGAACAGCTCCGAATCGAGCAGATTTTCATTGAGCGCCGCGCAGTTCAGGGAGATAAACGGCCCCTGCCAGCGGGAAGAGAGGAAGTGCAGACGGCTGGCAATCAGCTCCTTGCCGGTTCCGCGCTCGCCAATAACCAGCACCGGTTTATCGAGCGGCGCCAGTCTTGAGACCTGCTCCAGCACCTCAAGAAAGCTATTGGCCTCGCCGAGCAGGTTGTCCTTGTAATCCGCCATGATGAATTTCGCCATTTAGTAGTGTGATTCACCAGGTCACTTTAGCAATGCGCTGGCCGGATAACAACCACTTCCATTAAAATCAATAAGATAAAAACTTGGCACGGCATTTGTATTAGTCATGGCACAGGCCGGTGCCTGATACCAGAACTATGAGGATTGAAATTATGGGTATTTTTTCTCGTTTTGCCGACATCGTGAACGCCAACATTAACTCTCTGCTGGAGAAAGCGGAAGATCCGCAGAAGCTGGTTCGGCTGATGATCCAGGAGATGGAAGACACGCTGGTTGAAGTCCGTTCGACCTCGGCGCGGGCGTTGGCTGAAAAGAAACAGCTGAGCCGTCGTATTGAACAGGCCGTTGCCCAGCAGGCGGAATGGCAGGAAAAAGCCGAGCTGGCGCTGCGTAAAGAGAAAGAGGATCTGGCCCGTGCGGCGCTGATCGAAAAGCAGAAGCTGACCGACCTTATCGGCAGCCTGGAAAACGAAGCGCAGCTGGTTGATGAAACGCTGGCGCGGATGAAAAAAGAGATTGGCGAGCTGGAAAACAAACTCAGCGAAACCCGTGCCCGTCAGCAGGCGCTGATGCTGCGTCATCAGGCAGCAAGCTCCTCCCGCGACGTTCGCCGTCAGCTGGACAGCGGTAAGATTGACGAGGCGATGGCGCGTTTTGAATCGTTTGAACGCCGTATCGATCATATGGAAGCCGAAGCCGAAAGCCACCGCTTCGGTAAAGATAAATCGCTGGATCAGCAGTTCGCCGATCTGAAAGCGGACGATGAAATCAGCGAGCAGCTGGCGGCGTTGAAAGCCAAAATGAATCAAAATAACCAGTAATGTCTTCGGGCGGCACCAAGACGTGCCGCCGCCATCAGCAAGGAGTTCACATGAGCATGCTTTTTCTCGCCATCCCTTTGACGTTGTTTGTGCTGTTTGTTTTGCCGGTCTGGCTCTGGCTGCATTACAACAACCGCACCGCCAGCGGCAGCCTATCGCAGAACGAACAGCAGCGCCTGCTGCAGCTGACCGATGACGCGAAGCGTATGCGCGAGCGTATTCAGGCGCTGGAGGCGATTCTTGACGCTGAGCATCCGAACTGGAGAGAGAAATAATGAGCGGACTGGATCTGAGTAAAAAACTGTGGCGCATTCCGCAGCAGGGCATGGTGAAAGGGGTTTGCGCCGGCATCGCGCAGTACCTGGACGTGCCGGTTAAGCTGGTGCGCCTGATTACCGTACTGGCAATGATTTTTGGCCTGTTCCTGTTTGTGGTGGTGGCCTACATCATTCTTTCGTTTGCGCTGGATCCTATGCCGGAAAGCGAGCTGTATGGTGAAAAAACGCCGAGCAGCGGAGAGCTGTTGGCCGCCGCGGATAAGGAGCTGGCAACAGGGGAGCGTCGTCTGCGTGAAATGGAACGCTACGTCACTTCCGACACCTTTTCGCTACGCAGTCGTTTTCGCCAGCTATAACTGAAAGTTGAGGTTAATAATGAACATGAAATGGCAGCAGGCCGGGCAAAAAGTCAAACCGGGTCTGAAAATCGCAGGTAAGCTGGTGCTGCTCACCGCGCTGCGCTACGGCCCGGCGGGCGTCGCAGGCTGGGCGGTAAAATCCGTCGCGCGTCGGCCGCTGAAAATGCTGCTGATGCTTGTTCTGGAACCGATGCTCAGCCGGGCGGCGCAGCGGTTTTCTAAACGTCGCGGATGGCGTATGTTATGAGTGCCTAAAAACTCACTCTATCAGGATGATAAAATGCGAAAACTGCTTCTGGGTTTAGCGCTGGCCATGGCCTTACCCGTCTTCGCGGCGGAGCACTGGATTGACGTCCGCGTTCCGCAGCAGTATCAAAAAGAACACGTCGACGGGGCGGTGAATATCCCGCTGGCGGATTTAAAAACGCGGATTGCGGCTGAAGTACCGGATAAAAACGATACCATTCACGTCTATTGCAACGTTGGCCGGCAATCTGGCCAGGCTCAGCAGATGCTGAGCGAAATGGGCTACACGCAGGTGGTGAATGCCGGCGGCCTCAGTCAGATCGCCAGGCCGAAAAGCGCCAGCAAATAATCTTCAGCCCCGTCGCAGCGGGGCTATTGCACTTTATGATTAGCCCTCATGTCTATTTCCCTCGTTCTTCAGGCTCAACAGGATGGCGATGAAGCGACTCAAAACAGAATTTAATGCGCTGGTGAATCGTGGGGTTGACCGGCACCTTCGCCTGGCCGTCACCGGCCTTAGCCGCAGCGGCAAGACCGCCTTTATCACCGCGCTGGTAAATCAACTGCTCAATATTCACGCCGGGGCGCGGCTGCCGCTGCTCAGCGCAGCGCGTGAAGAACGCCTGCTGGGCGTCAAGCGCGTCCCGCAGCGGGATTTCGGCATTCCGCGTTTTACCTATGACGAAGGGCTGGCCCAGCTGTACGGTCAGCCGCCGGTCTGGCCAACGCCCACCCGCGGCGTCAGCGAAATCCGCCTCGCTCTGCGCTATCGCTCCAACGATTCGCTGCTGCGCCATTTTAAAGAGACCTCGACCCTCTACCTGGAGATTGTCGACTATCCCGGCGAGTGGCTGCTGGATTTGCCAATGCTGGCCCAGGACTATCTGACCTGGTCACGGCAGATGACCGGATTACTGCAGGGGCAGAGGGCGGAGTGGTCAGCGCGCTGGCGGCAGCTATGCGAAGGACTGGATCCGCTGGCGCCCGCCGATGAAACCCGTCTGGCGGAGATCGCCGCGGCGTGGACCGACTATCTGCATACCTGTAAGCGCGAAGGGATGCACTTCATTCAGCCGGGGCGCTTTGTGCTGCCCGGCGAAATGGCCGGCGCGCCGGCGCTGCAGTTCTTTCCCTGGCCGGACGTTGATGCCGCCGGTGAAGCTAAGCTGGCGCAGGCGGACAAACAGACCAATGCCGGAATGCTGCGCGAGCGTTTTAAATACTACTGCGAGAAAGTGGTTAAGGGCTTCTACAAAGATCATTTCCTGCGCTTCGATCGGCAGATCGTGCTGGTAGATTGCCTGCAGCCGCTTAATAGCGGGCCGCAGGCGTTTAACGACATGCGTCTCGCGCTGACGCAGCTGATGCAAAGCTTCCACTACGGGCAGCGCACGCTGTTTCGTCGCCTGTTCTCACCGGTTATCGATAAGCTGCTGTTCGCCGCGACCAAAGCCGATCACGTCACCGTCGATCAGCACAGCAACATGGTGTCGCTGCTGCAGCAGCTGATTCAGGATGCCTGGCAGAACGCGGCGTTTGAAGGCATCAGCATGGATTGTCTGGGGCTGGCGTCGATTCAGGCGACGCAGAGCGGCCTTATCGAGGTGAACGGTGAGAAGATCCCTGCGCTGCGGGGGCATCGGCTAAGCGACGGACAGCCGCTGACCGTCTATCCCGGAGAAGTGCCCGCGCGCCTGCCGGGTCAGGCCTTCTGGGAGCAGCAGGGCTTTCAGTTTGAAAACTTTCGCCCGCAGGTAATGGACGTTGATAAACCGCTGCCGCATATTCGCCTTGACGCGGCGCTGGAATTTTTGATCGGAGATAAATTGCGATGACCGAACCTTTAAAACCGCGTATCGATTTCGATGGCCCGCTGGAGGTGGAAAAGGCGCAAATTCTGAAATCCGCGCGCGCTTTTGACGGTGCCGATGCGGAGAAGTTCGCTCCTGCGCGGTTCGACGCGCCGGAAGAAGAAGAGGGCGCGGCGGAAGCGGTGGTGGAATCGGTGCTGCGACCTAAGCGCAGCCTGTGGCGAAAGATGGTCAGCGCCGGGCTGGCTATTTTTGGCGTCAGCGTCGTGGCGCAGGGCGTGCAGTGGACGATGACCGCCTGGCAAACGCAGGACTGGATCGCCCTCGGCGGCTGCGCTGCCGGCGCGCTGATCGTCGGGGCGGGCGTCGGTTCGGTGGCGACCGAATGGCGCCGGCTGTGGCGGCTACGCCAGCGCGCCCACGAGCGCGATGAGGCGCGGGACCTGATGCACAGCCATGCGGTCGGCAAAGGGCGCGCCTTTTGCGAAAAGCTGGCCCAGCAGGCGGGGCTGGATCACTCGCACCCGGCGCTGCAGCGCTGGTATGCGGCGATCCATGAAACGCAGAACGATCGTGAAGTGGTGAGCCTGTACGCGCAGATCGTGCAGCCGGTATTGGATGCGCAGGCGCGGCGTGAGATTAGCCGTTCGGCGGCGGAATCGACGCTGATGATTGCCGTCAGCCCGCTGGCGCTGGTGGATATGGCGTTTATCGCCTGGCGTAATTTACGTCTGATCAACCGCATCGCCACTCTGTACGGTATTGAACTGGGCTACTACAGCCGCCTGCGCCTGTTCCGCCTGGTGCTGCTGAATATCGCTTTTGCCGGCGCCAGCGAGCTGGTGCGGGAAGTCGGGATGGACTGGATGTCGCAGGATCTCGCGGCCAGGCTATCGGCGCGCGCGGCGCAGGGAATTGGCGCCGGTCTGCTGACGGCGCGGCTGGGTATTAAGGCGATGGAGCTGTGCCGTCCGCTGCCGTGGATCGCCGACGATAAACCGCGGCTGGGGGATTTTCGCCGCGAGCTGATCGGCCAGCTAAAAGAGACGTTGCAGAAGAGCAAAAGCGGCGCGGAAAAATAAGTCGCTTAAGCATTCCCGGCTTGCGGCGTGAACGCCTTAGCCGGGCTACCGTTTCACAGAAGGCTGTAACCTGTAGCCCGGCTACGCGCAGCGCAAGCCGGGGAGAAAAGCAGAAGCGATGATAGCCGCTTCTCTCATCGTCATTTTTCCTCTGAGCGCATAACTTTACGGCAGAAAGGCCATTTTTCCGCCATACTGTCAATAATTGTTGACAGCTATCTTCACGCCAGCAAATAACTGTCCTATCATTCATCGGTTATTGGCCTCTTTAGGGTGAAAACGCCTATGCGTCTTGAAGTCTTTTGTGAAGACCGTCTTGGTCTGACTCGTGAATTGCTCGATTTACTGGTGCTGCGCGGTATCGACCTGCGGGGCATCGATATTGACCCTATCGGCCGAATTTATCTCAACTTCGCCGAGCTGGATTTCGCCAGCTTCAGCAGCCTGATGGCGGAAATTCGTCGTATCGCCGGCGTCACCGACGTGCGCACCGTGGCGTGGATGCCGTCAGAGCGCGAACATCTGGCGCTCAGCGCGCTGCTGGTGGCGATGCCTGAGCCGGTGCTGTCTCTCGACACCAAAGGAAAAGTCGAACTGGCTAACCCGGCCAGCTGCCAGCTGTTTGGCCAGAGCCAGGAGAAGCTACGCAGCCACCCGGTCGCGCAGCTGATTACCGATTTTAACGTCCAGCGCTGGCTGGAAAACAGTCCGCAGGAGTCCCACGCCGAGCACGTGGTGGTCAACGGGCAGAACTTCCTGCTGGAGATCACCCCGGTTTATCTCGAAGGCGAACACGGCGAGAAGGTACTGACCGGCGCGGTAGCGATGCTGCGTTCAACGGTCCGTATGGGGCGCCAGCTGCAAACGATGACCATTCAGGACACCAGCGCCTTTAGCCAGATCCTCGCCGTAGGCCCGAAAATGCGCCACGTTGTCGAGCAGGCCCGTAAGCTGGCCATGCTCAGCGCGCCGCTGCTGATCGTCGGTGATACCGGCACAGGGAAAGATTTGCTGGCCCACGCCTGCCATCTGGCCAGCCCGCGCGCGGGGAAACCTTATCTGGCGCTGAACTGCGGCTCCATCCCGGAAGACGCGGTGGAAAGCGAGCTGTTCGGCGACGCCGTTCAGGGTAAGAAAGGCTTCTTCGAGCAGGCTAACGGCGGCTCGGTTTTGCTGGATGAAATTGGCGAAATGTCGCCGCGCATGCAGACCAAGCTGCTGCGTTTCCTCAACGATGGAACTTTCCGCCGCGTTGGTGAAGATCATGAAGTCCACGTTGATGTCCGGGTGATCTGCGCTACCCAGAAAAACCTGGTGGAGCTGGTGCAAAAAGGGCTGTTCCGCGAGGACCTCTACTATCGTCTTAACGTCCTGACCCTGTATCTGCCGCCGCTGCGCGATTGCCCGCAGGACATCATGCCGCTGACCGAGCTGTTCGTGGCGCGTTTTGCCGATGAGCAGGGCATCCCGCGGCCGAAACTCTCCGCTGATTTGAACAGCGTTTTGATGCGCTACAGCTGGCCGGGCAACGTGCGCCAGCTCAAAAATGCGATCTATCGCGCGCTGACGCAGCTGGACGGTTTCGAGCTGCGCCCTCAGGATATTCTGCTGCCGGATCATGACGTCTCCTCGCTGGCGGTAGGCGAAGAAGCGATGGAAGGCTCGCTGGATGATATTACCCGCCGTTTCGAACGCTCGGTGCTCACCCAGCTTTATCGCAGCTTCCCCAGCACGCGTAAGCTGGCCAAGCGTCTTGGCGTCTCGCATACCGCCATCGCCAACAAGCTGCGTGAATATGGCCTGAGCCAGAAAAAGGGCGATGAGTAATGCCCGTCGGCCGGCTGCCTGCGCCGCCGGCCGGCATTTCCAGAAAAGGGAGGGGGGCTGGCGTCAAATGAATCGGTATATACTGCGTTTTTACCCTCTTTATGGCAGGCATACGCATGTGGATCTGGCGTAGTCATTTTTTTCAATGGATGAAACTGCTGGCGCTCTCCAGCGCGATCTCTTTTGTGCTGTTCTGGTTTCACCTTCCCGCCGCGCTGCTGCTGGGGCCGATGATTGCCGGCATCACCCTGAGCCTGCGCGGTGCGGCAATTCGCGTACCCCGTCCCTTTTTTATTGCCGCCCAGGCGATTATCGGCTGCATGATTGCCCGCAGCCTGACGCCCTCCATTTTCGGCGTTCTGCTGGCAAACTGGGCGCTGGTGCTGCTGATTCTCTTTTCCACGCTCGCTATCAGCGCGCTGGCGGGATGGCTGCTGGTGCGCTACAGCGACCTGCCCGGCGCCACCGGGGCGTGGGGGAGTTCGCCGGGCGGCGCCTCGGCGATGGTGATTATGGCCCAGGAGTACGGCGCCGATGTCCGGCTGGTCGCGCTGATGCAGTATCTGCGGGTGCTGTTTGTTGCCGGCGCCGCGGCGCTGGTGGTGCGCGTCGCGCTCGGCGGTGAAGCGCAGGAGATGACTCAGCAGGTCGCCTGGTTTCCGCCGATCAGCCGGCAGCTGCCGCTTACGCTTCTGTTGACGGCGGCGGCGGGGTGGCTTGGGCTGCGGCTGCGCTTTCCTTCCGGGGCGATGCTCTTCCCGATGCTGATTGGCGCGCTGGTGCAGGGAGAAGGCTGGCTGCTGCTCGAACTTCCCGAATGGCTGCTGGCGCTGGCCTATGCCGCCGTCGGCTGGAGCGTTGGTCTAAAGTTTAATAAACAGATTTTCCTGCTGGCGCTGAAAACCCTGCCGCAGATCCTGGCATCGATTATCGGCCTGATCCTGCTGTGCGCGCTGATGGCTTATGGGCTGACGCAGATTTTGCCGCTGGACTTTATGACCGCCTATCTGGCAACCAGTCCGGGCGGACTGGACACGGTGGCGATTATCGCCGCCGGTACGCGGGCGGATATGTCGTTTATTATGGCAATGCAGACGCTGCGCCTGTTCACCATCTTATTGACCGGCCCGGCGATTGCGCGCTTCATCTCCCGCTATGCGGCGCGGCAATAAAAAAAGCCCCCGTTTAACGAGGGCTTATATTACCTGGCGGGGATATTACGCTTTCAGCGCGGCCAGGGCTGCGTCGTAGTCCGGCTCTTCGGTGATTTCATTCACCAGCTGGCTGTAAACAACCTGGTCATTTTCATCAATGACGACCACAGCACGCGCCGCCAGACCGGCGAGCGGGCCCGCGGAGATAGCGACGCCGTAGTCGGCCAGGAACTGCGCGCCGCGCAGGGTAGACAGAGTGACAACGTTGTTCAGGCCTTCAGCGCCGCAGAAGCGAGACTGCGCGAACGGCAGGTCAGCGGAAATGCACAGCACGACGGTGTTGTCCAGTTCAGACGCCAGCTGGTTAAATTTACGTACCGATGCCGCGCAAACGCCGGTATCGATGCTTGGGAAAATGTTCAGCACTTTACGGGAGCCGGCGAACTGGCTCAGCGCGACGTCAGAGAGATCTTTGGCCACCAGCGTAAACGGCTGCGCTTTAGCGCCTGCCTGCGGAATGGTGCCTTGAACAGAAACGGGGTTGCCCTGGAAATGCACGGTTTGTGACATGGTTATCTTCCTGTTTACATATAGTTAACGTCGCGGCTAGTGTATGACATCCGTCATCAGCACGGCAAATCCTTTTAATACTTACCTGCGAGGTTCAGGGAATGCGAAATCTGCGAGTCTATGAAGAAGCCTGGCCGTTACATACTCCGTTTGTGATCGCCCGCGGCAGCCGCAGCGAGGCAAAAGTCGTGGTGGTGGAGATTGAAGAGAATGGCGTCAAGGGGACAGGTGAGTGCACGCCCTATCCTCGTTACGGAGAGAGTATAGCCTCGGTGATGGCGCAGATTATGGCGATTGGCGAACAGATTGAACGCGGCGTCTCTCGTGAGCAGATTCAGCACCTGCTGCCCCCCGGGGCCGCGCGTAACGCCGTGGACTGCGCGCTCTGGGACTGTCAGGCGCGCAGCGCGGGTAAGAGCATCGCGCAGCTGTTGGGCGTGACGCTGCCCAACCGGGTGGTTACGGCGCAAACGGTGGTTATCGGCACGCCGGACCAGATGGCGGCGAGCGCGGCGGCGCTGTGGGAAAAAGGGGCCACGTTGCTGAAAGTGAAGCTCGACGATCATCTGATTAGCGAGCGGTTGATTGCCATTCGTGAAGCGGTTCCGCAGGCAACGCTCATCGTGGATGCCAACGAAGCCTGGCGCAGCGATGGCCTGGCCGAGCGCTGTCAGCTGCTGGCGGATATTGGCGTGGCGATGCTGGAACAGCCGCTTCCGGCTGGGGCCGATGAAGCGCTGGAGAATTTTATCCACCCGCTGCCCATTTGCGCCGATGAGAGCTGTCATACGCGCGACAGCCTGGCGGCGCTGCGCGGCCGCTATGAGATGGTCAATATCAAACTGGATAAGACCGGCGGTCTGACCGAAGCGCTGCTATTGGCTGAGGAGGCGGAGCGCCTGGGATTTGCGCGGATGCTGGGCTGCATGCTGTGTACCTCAAGAGCCATCAGCGCGGCGCTGCCGCTGGCGCCGCTGGCCCGATTTGCCGACCTCGATGGCCCGACCTGGCTGGCGGTGGACGTTGAGCCGGCGCTGCATTTCAGCACCGGCGTGCTTCATCTTTGAGGATGCCAGTGCAGCAGGTCCGTCATCGCCTGAAGGTATTTATCCGTCGCCTCGTCGGCGGATATCGGCGGGAATTCGGCGGTGATGCAGGGCAGGCCGATATCCGCGCACCAGCTGCCAAAGGAGCCGGGCGTTTCATAGCCGACGCTGCCTACCAGCGGCAGGCTGAACGCCCCGGCAAGCCACTGCCCCAGCGCGCTGTGGCCGGGGTCTTCAATACAGGCCAGCGGATCGTGAAACGAAACCACCCATGCGGGATGGATCTGGTGGATCAGCTGGCACAGCGCCTGGGTTTCCGGTTCTGAACCGGGTTTTTCGCCGGTGAGCAGAACCACATCGCGCTGTTCCGCCGCGCTGTTCCAGCGATAGACCGTTTCGCCTTCTTTCCAGTTTGCCGCCGGAAAATTCCGGTTCAGGTCGATGCCGCGCGCGTTGGCGCGCAGCCCCAGCTGGCAACCGTCCGGGTTGACCGCCAGCACGACATGATGGCGGCGCAGCTCGGGTTTGAGCGTACGTAGCGCGCAGGAGAGGGTGACAATCGATGCGTTTTCATCGCCGTGGGTACCGGCAAGGATCAGGCCGCTGCGGCTATCGGCCAGCGGTGCAGGGAACCACAGCAGCGGCGCGCCGAGGTGAGACTGGCCATAGCGTTGTGTGCCGGGCGGAAAATCACCGCGCTGAGGGCGAGGACGAGAAACGGGCATAGGGCATCCTGTTGTCAGGTTATTTTTCAGCAGTGTTGTGTAAAACCGTCCCGGAATCAAATAGTTTCCAGCGAGGACGAAATCAGCATATATGTCAACTTTCTTTCACAAGCCGTTTGCAATTTCAGGTGATGAAACAAATAATTATCGCACTGCCAGCTCTGGTTTTTTTATTTTAAAGGGGATCTTATGAAGTATCCTGTCACATTGACATGCGGCGCGCTGTGGTTAGCCAGCGTCTCTTCTCTTGCCTGGGCGGCCGATGTCCCGCCGGGCACCGTATTAGCCGAAAAACAGGTGCTGGTGCGGCACATTAAAGATGAACCCGCCTCCTTAGATCCCGCCAAAGCCGTCGGTCTGCCTGAAATTCAGGTTATCCGCGATCTTTTTGAAGGTTTAGTCAATCAGGACGAGAAAGGCAATCTGATTCCAGGCGTGGCGACTCGCTGGCAGAGCAATGATAATCGCGTCTGGACATTTACCCTGCGCGATAACGCCCGCTGGTCCGACGGAACGCCGGTAACGGCGGAGGATTTCGTCTATAGCTGGCGGCGGCTGGTTGATCCTAAAACCACCTCCCCGTTTGCCTGGTTTGCTGCGCTGGCCGGAATCGCCAATGCGCAAAATATTATTGATGGTAAAGCTGCGCCGGATACCCTCGGCGTCACCGCCGTGGACGCGCGTACCTTGCGCGTGCAGCTGGATAAACCGCTGCCGTGGTTCAGCAATCTGACGGCGAGCTTTGCTTTCTATCCGGTGCAGAAGGCTAACGTGGAGAGCGGCGACAACTGGACGCGTCCGGGAAGCCTGATTGGCAACGGCGCGTATGTCTTAAAAGATCGCGTGGTGAATGAAAAGCTGGTGGTGGTTCCCAATACGCACTACTGGGATAACGGCAAAACGGTGATCCAGCAGGTCACATTTACGCCCATTAACCAGGAATCGGCGGCCACCAAACGCTATCTGGCCGGCGATATCGATATCACCGAGTCGTTCCCGAAAAATCTGTACCAGAAGCTGCTGAAGGATATTCCGGGGCAGGTCTATACCCCGCCGCAGCTGGGCACTTATTATTACGCGTTTAACACGCAGAAAGGGCCAACCGCCGATGAGCGCGTCCGCCTGGCGCTCAGCATGACTATCGATCGCCGTCTGATGGCGGAGAAAATTCTGGGTACCGGCGAGAAACCGGCCTGGCGCTTCACCCCGGACGTGACCGCAGGTTTTACCCCGCAGCCGACGCAAATCGAGAGCATGAGCCAGGCCGAGCTGAATGCCCAGGCCAAAGCGCTGCTGCAGGCGGCGGGCTACGGTCCGAACCGTCCGCTGAAGCTGACGCTGCTGTACAACACCTCGGAGAACCACCAGAAAATCGCGATTGCGGTAGCTTCCATGTGGAAGAAAAATCTGGGCGTCGACGTGAAGCTGCAAAATCAGGAGTGGAAAACCTATATCGACAGCCGCAATACCGGCAACTTCGATGTGATTCGCGCCTCATGGGTCGGGGATTACAACGAGCCGTCGACGTTCCTGTCGCTGCTCACCTCGGCCCACAGCGGTAATATCTCCCGTTTCAACGATCCGGCCTACGACAAAATTCTGACCCAGGCGGCGCTGGAAACATCGGAAAAGGCGCGCAATGACGATTACAACGCGGCGGAAAAAATCATTATGGCGAAAGCGCCCATCGCGCCGATTTATCAGTACACCAACGGGCGTCTGATTAAACCGTGGCTGAAAGGGTATCCGATAGCCAATCCGGAGGACGTGGCCTATAGCCGCACAATGTATATCCTGAAGCACTGATGCGTACTGACCTCCTGCCAACATCAGGCAACCATCGCTAAACCCACAACTGGCGCGGCTTACAGCGCCAGTGTCTCCTTCTGACCATCTCACGCCACAGCAGAAAGCATCACTTTTGTGACGGTATATTTGACGTATTCAACGAATAACGGTTGCGGTAAATTGCGGATTATACCGTCACACTTTCCCTGAAATGACGGTAGATTTGAGTAGAGGATACCGTCATGCTGACTGATACCAAGCTTAAGCATCTGAAAGCCAGAGAGAAAAACTACAAGATTGCAGACCGTGATGGCCTGTATGTTTTGGTTACGACTGCAGGTTCGGTGACATTTCGGTACGATTACCGAATCAATAATCGGCGTGAAACGCTGACCATCGGGCGGTATGGCCCTGAAGGAATTAACCTTGTTGAAGCAAGAGGAAAACTGGCGGAAGCTAAAAAACTCATCACTGCTGGTATTTCTCCGGCGATTAAAAAACAGCAGGCCAAGCAGGAAATAAGAAAGGCGCTAAGCTTCAGGGAATATGAGAAGCACTGGCGTAAAACCTGGAACGTTGCTGAAAGTACCAGAGCCCTCAGATTATCCATTATGGATAAAGAAGTGCTGCCTTACTTTGGTAAGCGAACCCTCAAAGAGATCAGCCCAACTGACCTCCGAATCCTGTGCGAAGAAATCCGCGATCGAGGCGCACCGTCCACTGCTCTGAATGTCAGACACCTGGTCAGTAAGGTCTTTGAATTTGCCATTGATCGCGGCGTCGAGGTTGATAATCCAGCATTACGCATCAAGGCAAAGTCGATTGCCACGTTTAAACCAAAGGAGCGGGCATTAAGCGAACGGGAGATCGGTGTGTTCTTTAACGCGCTGGCCCGTACCCGAGTCGCACAGACGATCCAGATGTCAGTTAAATTTGTCCTTCTGACATTACTGCGAAAGAAAGAGTTTCGTCTGGCGCGCTGGAAGCTGGTAGATTGGGAGGAGCAGACGCTGACGCTCCCGTCCTCCATCATGAAAATGTCGCGGCCACATCGGGTTTATCTCTCCCGGCAGGCAAAGGACATTCTGGTTGCGCTGAATAGTGTATATTCGCATTCTGAGTATCTTCATCCAGGTCGTTTCAGCCCCAAACTCCCACTTTCCGATGCTGCGCTGAATGCTGCTATTCGTTCGGGATTAAAGCAATTAGCGGAAGAAGGCGTGGAGTTTGAATCCTTCTCTGTCCATGACTTGCGCCGGACAGCCAGCACACTTTTGCACGAGGCAGGGTATAACTCAGACTGGATTGAAAAATGTCTGGCGCATGAGCAGCGAGGCGTTCGGGCGGTGTATAACAAAGCGGAATACGCAGAACAACGAGCATCAATGTTGCAGGATTGGGCGGATATGGTCGACAGGTGGATTGATAAATTTAAATGATTCAGAAATCCGGCAGCCGGTAAAAACTTATTGTTGCTTAAAACAGTAAGCTTGATTTAACAGAATTTGGCGGCAGATAACCAACTTTGGAGATAATCATGCGTGCAGCACTCAGAAAAGAAGAATTGATAAAGTTAGTGCCTTTGTCTTTTTATGCCATTGATAAACTGGAAAAAAATGGGGACTTCCCTAAACGTTTTTCACTGACGCCACGGGTTGTTGCCTGGAGTCGGGATGAGGTGGAGGCTTGGCTGGACGCGCGTCAGCAAAACCCCGACTTAATTGAGCGTGATGTGGGTATGATGAAAGGTCTGGAAAAAACATGGGAGATACACAGGAAAAAGTTTGCAGCAAATCATACTGATTAAATTAACGTACATGTGCCCGTCTGCTGGATGCATGGTGAATCGCTGAGATATACGGTGCTATGTTCCAGCAGATTGGTCTGGCCACAAGTGGTGCTCGGGCAAGAGCGCTACAGCATGATGCTCTCTCCAGGAACGTTCTCCCTGACCATCAAAAAGCAATGTATTCATTAGCAGAAAATATCATTAATTCACTACATTCCTGATCTGATACTGAATATACGGCGCATCTTTTATTACCTAACCCGGCCAGGTTAATCTGGTTTGCTGATACATTATTGCCGCCTGGTGACTATATAACGTTCTTAAACTAATGAGATAGTATATCCATGCCAATAGATAAAGGGCAGTTAATGTGCGTCATTAGATGAAGCTGTAGAGGCTTCCATCGCAGTTAAATAACCCTCTCATTTTCCGCTAAAGACCAGCAGAAACCTGATGAAGCCGGAAATGTCCATGGATGTGATTTTAACGTGATAACAGGAGGTAATGCTGCCAGTAATACCTACGCCACACATTGCAGCTATAAACGAAAAGCAGGATATTTATCGTTTGACTAGTATATTATCTATATATTAATGGTTATGACTAATTATTTATGTTGCATGAGTGCTTTAAGGCGATTTTTCTGTTTGTTTGTGATTGTCGAATTTCTGATTGTATTGACTGTTCTCAATAGCTAAAAATAGATAACGCTTTTTATTGTGTAAATGTGAGGAAATTATGGACTTTTGCTGCCAGGTATTGATAATTTACGTGAATATGCCTGATAATTATTGTTAATAGCACCAGGTATGAAATTAAGAGCTTCAGCATTGAACTGGTCAGGAAAGGATAAAGAGTCAATGAATAAAATAGCAAACCTACCGACCATATTAGTTGTAAATGTTAGTGATGCTTTTAAAGTCCTCGTCGATGAAGCCATTCGGCTTATTAATTGTGATATTCTACGGTGCGATAATAAAAATACGCTTAAAAATATCCGCAAAAAATCTCCGGCAATAGTTTTGATTCAATGCCGGTATCCTTTCGAGGAAGAAGTTGGTTTATGTAAGGAAATACGTAGGGTACACAATCTGCCGGTCGTGATGATTGCGGAAACGTCGAAAGAAAAAAATCGATTGGACGCTTTTGAGTCAGGTATTGATGACTATATTACTGGGCTATTGAACCCAAAAGAAATTGCATTGCGGTTAAGGGCAATCCTGCGACGTTGTCCGGCAACAAAGGCATTGCTAAACCCGCAGAATGCTTTTCTGATTAACAAAGACACTCAACAAGTGTCTATCGGCGGTATCGTGCTGGACATTACACGTTGTGAATATCGGATTTTGTTAATGCTTGCGTCCTGTCCTGGACGCGTTTTCACACGCGAACAGTTGTGTCGATGCCTGCATAAAGAAAGGCGAGTTTCTTCAAGGACGGTTGACAGCCATATTAAAAATTTGCGAGCTAAATTATCGGCTCTTGATCCTAGCATTCAGTTTATTAAGAGTACCTACGGTCTTGGCTATAGTTGGAAATATGAAAAAGCACATTTTATTTAAACGGGAGTAAGTAGAGATGAAAAAAATTATTTTCCTGATAATTCTAGTATTTACATCATCAACGTTAGGCGGTTGTGTATGGCCGTGGTGGGGACCAGGAGGTGGGGGAGGTGGCCCAATGCAGGGACCTGGTGGTCCTGGCGGCCGTTAAAGAGCTTTGTTCGGGGCGGCCAACCCGATAGCCCGTCTGAGACGTTTACGGTTTATGCCGGGGATCCCCGGTCCACAACTACGCTACCAGGTCACTGCCCCTCCATGTTTTCTATAGGCAAACATTTAACAATAAACCGGCCGGAAAGTATTTTGGCCCGACTGGCGAAGATAGAAGTCAATGTAATAAATTGAAATAACTATGTCGATTTAAACCGCAATATATACACAAAAAATATGCTGTTGAGCGCTACTTTCAATGAAAAGTCACCGGAGCAAGAGATACGAAAATCATTTCAATCTGTTGCCGCAGTATTGTTAGTTTTATTGCCAGTCTACCTGTAAAAACCACTGCAACCACCATCCGGTGACGGAAAACCTTCTGGCGAGATGAAGGTAAAGTAACAACATGAATTTCAGCACCTTTTATGTTCTGGTGAGCGGCCAGAACCAAGGTACCTACCGCTATCATTGCTGGCTTTCAGTGAAAAGAAAATAGAAGGTGAGACTTATGAGATGCTGGACCCCATATATCGCAGGCGCTGCAGTTGTTATTGCTTACTGTTCATCGGCTATGGCCTGGCCTGGCCCTGGGCCGGGTCCAGGCTGGCACCCGGGTGATCCATGGTGGCCAGGACCGTTTGGCCCGGTCATTGTGCTGTCACCGGCACCTGTTATTTACCCACCGCCTGCACCTGTCGTTCCGGCTCCGCAAATTCAGGTCTGGGTGGAGAAAAAACATCACTTTAGGTACTACTGCCCGGAATCGCAGGGATTTTATCCACAAGTACCGCGGTGTTCTAAGGGATGGATGAAAGTAGTCGAACCGAATTAGAAGGTATTGCGATGAAAAAATGTGTTGTATTGAACATGGCGATTTTATCTGCTATTGCCCTGGCGGGCTGTGTTTCACCTCCCCTGGCACCGACGGTAATGGTTCTGCCCGGGAGCGACAAAACATATGAAAGCTTTCAACATGACGATGTGATATGCCGAAACGCGGCCTCCCGCGGGGTGGGCGACGAAGCGAATAATGCCAATAATAATGGCGTCGCGGCGGCGGCGGCGGGCACGGCAATTGGCGCCACCGCAGGGGCTCTTATTGGCAGTGCCGGGGGGCCCCGAGGCGCCGCGGGGGGGCTAGCCGTTGGCGCGGCAAGTGGATTATTAGTCGGTAGCGCAGTTGCCGGTAATAATAGCGGCGGTACCCGCAGCTCATTGCAGGATCAGTATAATGTCACCTATGTGCAGTGTATGTACGCGAAAGGGAATAAGATCCCTCAGGCATATGCTTGGGACGAGCAGGAAAACGCGGATGATGTGCCGCCCGATTATCATTCATAGCGGGATGTGATCGGTACCGGTAAAGAGGCGCTGCCGAGCGCAGCCGCCACTATTTTATGGCGTGAGAATAGGGTGTAATTACATAAGATGGCAACCATCGGCTTCCCAGCGGTAACCAACGCCGTATACTGCGCGGATAAATGTCCTACTGGCATCCAGCATCTGTAGTTTACGACGCAGATTTTTGATATGGCTATCGATCGTACGATCGGTTACCGCGCGATAATCATCGTAAAGATGATTCAACAGCTGCTCGCGTGAAAAGACTTTTCCTGCTTTCTGAGAAAGCGTTTTCAGCAGGCGGAATTCTGCGGCCGTTAGATCCAGTTGTTTATTCTGCCATGATGCCTGAAAACGTTCTTCATCGATGAGCAGCGGGCTGTTGGTATTGGGCAGCATCTGTCGTTCGCATGAGGGTTTACAGCGCCGCAGGATAGCTTTGACTCGCGAGACCACCTCACGTGGGCTGTACGGTTTAGTGATATAATCATCTGCACCGAGCTCCAGCCCCAGCAGCCGATCGATTTCCTCAATTCTGGCTGTAACCATGATGATCGGGACCACGGAAATGCGACGAATTTCCCGACAAAGCGACAGACCGTCCATACCGGGCAACATCAGGTCAAGCAGAATCAGGTGAGGGGGAGTATCAAGGACATAGGGGAGCACCATATCGCCCCGATGAATCAACGTTGGGGCAAATCCCGCCTCCAGCAAATAATCGCTGAGGAGTTGCCCCAGTTTTAATTCATCCTCCACAATCAAAACAGGTGGTGCATTTTCGTCAACGGGTAGCTTCGTCATCGCTCTCTCGCTAAAACGTACGAACGGTTATTCTTAGCAAAAAATTATGATGAAAATATGGACTGTCAGACCATTTTTTTTGTCCGTTTGTTCCTCCCGAGGCAGGGCGGTACTGAGAGATATATGTGCTCGTTAACCCCAGGAGCCGCCCAGCGCGACGATCAGCTTAACGCTGGCGACCCATTGGGTGCTTTGCAGAGCCAATAAATTTTGTTGTTCGCTCAGTCTGCTGTTCTCGGTGGTGGAGACATCAAGATAATCAATCATTCCCGCGTCATACTGATTGCGGGTGACCCGCGCCGACTCCTGCGCGGCGACGGTGGCCCGGTGCTGAGAGGCGACCTCGCCCTGCAGGATGTTCAGCTCGACTAGGTAATTTTCCACCTCCTGCAATGCTTCCAGCACCGTTTGCCGGTAGCTGGCCACTTTCGCGTCATAGGCGGCGCGGGCCTGTTCGAGTTCCGCCGAGGTGGCGCCAAAGTCCAGCACTGTGCCGCTTAGTGATGGACCGAGGGACCAGACGCGGTTAGGCAATGACAGCAAGTTGTTCAGCGCCGAGGAGCTGACACCGCCGCTGGCGCTTAAGGTCAGATCCGGGTAGTAACCGGCGATCGCCACGCCCACCGCGGCGTTTGCCGCCGCAACGTTGCGTTCCGCTTCAGCGATGTCCGGGCGCCGCTGCAGCAACTGGGCCGGCAGCGCCTGTGGGATCGCCGGCAGCGTCGCGTTCAGCTTCGCCGCCGGCAGGCTGAACTGCGCCGGCGCCTTGCCGATCAGCAGCGCGATGGCATGCTCCAGCTGCGCGCGCTGCCACTGATAATCCTGGGCGGAGGCGCGCGCGCTCTCCAGCTGCATCTGCGCCTGCGCCAGCGTAGCCCGCGATTCGCTGCCCGCCTGATATTTATTGTTTATCACCCGCAGATAGCCTTCATAAGCGGCGACGCTGCGCTGATACAGGGCGATCTGTTCATCCATCACCCGCAGTTGAAAATAGTCCTGCGCCAGTTCGGACTGCGTGCTGAGGGTTATGTTGGCAAGCTCGGCGGCGCTGGCCTCGGCGCTGGCGCGGTTCTCTTCGAGAGTGCGGCGCAGTTTGCCCCACAAATCCAGTTCCCAGCTGGCGCTCAGCTCCGCCTGGTGGGTATTGCCGGTGGTGCGCTGCCCGCTGCTGCGGCTGCCACTACGGGTCGAACTGGCGTCATAACCGAGCGTCGGGAAGAGGTCGGCGCGTGAGCCCGCCGCCAGCGCCTGAGCCTGGCGATACAGGGCGGTATAATTGGCCACGTTCTGGTTGGAGATGCTGACCTGGCGCAGCAGGCTGTCAAGCTGCGGATCGCGATAGACCGCCCACCACTCGCCTTTGCCGACGCCATCCTGCGGCGCCACCTGGCGCCAGCCGCGGGCTTCTTTATAATGCAACGGCATCGTCATTGTCGGGCGCTGATAATCCGGGCCTACGGTGCAACCATTAAGCAAGAATAGACAGATGACCGGAGTCATAGGTAACGACATTTTCATTAATCAGGATCCTGCATGGCGCAAGCGCTGCCACTGACGGCGGGTCGCGCGACTAAGACTATCGAGCCAGAGATAAACTACCGGCGTGGTGAACAAGGTGAGCAGCTGGCTGAGGGCCAGACCGCCGGCGATCGCCAACCCCAGCGGGCTGCGTAAATCGGCATCGCCGCCGCTGCCTAAAGCGAGGGGCAAGGCACCGAAGAAGGCGGCGAGGGTGGTCATCATGATCGGCCGGAAACGAATCAGGCAGGCCTGCACGATCGCCTGCTGCGGCGTCATTCCCAGCCGCCTTTCCGCATCAAGGGCGAAATCGATCATAATGATGGCGTTTTTCTTGACGATGCCTATCAGCAGGATAATGCCGATCAGCGCGATCACCGTAAGCTGGGTATTGGTCAACAGCAATAGCAACAGGGCGCCGACGCCCGCAGAGGGCAGCGTCGACAGGATCGTCAGCGGGTGGACATAGCTTTCATACAGTACCCCTAGCACGATATAAATCGCCGCCAGCGCCGCGACGATCAGCCACGGCATGGTCGCCGTCAGCTCCTCATAGGCTTTCGCTGTGCCCTGAAACCCGGCTTGCACCGAGGAAGGCAGGCCAATTTGGGCCATCGCATTTTTAATCAACGCCTGCGCCTGCTCCAGCGATACGCCGTCGTTAAGGTTAAACGCCACCGTGCTGGTGGCCGACTGCCCTTGGTGCGTCACCGAGAGCGGGGCATTGCCGCCGAGGAAGCTGGAGAATGCCGAAAGCGGTACCCGGTCGCCATCGTCGTTGACGACATACAGCTCCTGCAATATCGCCGGATCGCGGGTGTAGCTATCCGCTAGGGTCATCACCACATGGTACTGATTGAGGGTGTGATATAGAGTGGCGATCTGTCGTTGGCTGAAAGCGTTGTTCAGCATAGTGTCGAGCATGCTGACGTTAACGCTGAGACGGGTGGCGCGGTCGCGGTCGAGCTGGATAACCACCTCCTGCCCTCCGGTTTGTGAATCGGAGTCCACGCTATTGAGCTGCGGAATCGCCGCCAGCGCCGCCTGGACTTTCGGCGTCCAGTTGCGTAGCAGGCCGAGATCGTCGGCCTGCAGGCTATACTGGTAGCTGGCGTTTGCGCTGCGCCCGCCGATGTGTAGATCCTGCGCCGCCATCAGGAACATCTGCACCCCGGGGAAATGGCTGGTTTTCATGCTCAGCCGGTTGGCGACTTCAGTTGCTGTGGCGCTTCGCTCGCTGAGATCCTTCAGCCGGACGAAGAAGTTGGCGCTGTTGCGCGACCCGAACATGCCGCTGCCCATCGACGACATTACGCTATTCACCGCCGGATCGGCTTCGATGATTTTGGTGAATGCATGCACCTTGGGCGCCATCGCCTGGAAGGAGATATTCTGATCGGCGCGCAGCGCCCCCATCAGCAGACCGGTATCCTGATTGGGGAAGAACCCTTTCTGCACCACGCTATAGAGGAAAACGTTCAGCATCACGGTCAGCATCAGGCTTAGCATCACCAGTTTCTGATGCCCCATCACCCAGTTCAGTCCGCGCGAATAGCCGCTAAGCAGGTGGTTAAGCTGATTCTCGATGCGTTGATAAAGCGGATGCCGCCGCTGACTGACCGGCGGTTTTTTCTTCAGCAGCCGCGAACAGAGCATCGGTGTCAGGCTCAGGGAGACAAACATGGAGATCAATAACGACACGCTAAGCGTGACGGCGAATTCGCGGAACAGACGCCCGACAATACCGCCCATCAGCAGGATTGGAATAAACACCGCCACTAGCGAGACGGTCATCGACAGGACGGTGAAGCTCACCTCGCGCGCGCCCCGTAGCGCAGCACGCAGCGGACTGAGTCCCTCTTCGATATGACGGGCAATATTCTCCAGCACCACGATGGCATCATCGACGACAAAGCCGGTGGAAATAATCAGCGCCATCAGCGACAGGTTATCCAGGCTATAGCCGAGGAGGTACATCACCGCGCAGGTGCCGATCAGCGATACCGGCAATGCCAGCGCCGGGATCACTACCGCCTGCACGTTGCGCAGGAACACGAAAACCACGGCGATCACCAGCAGGACCGCGATCAGCAGAGTCTCTTCAGTGTCGTACAGCGATTCGCGTACCGTAGTTGAACGGTCCACGACCACTTTAAGCTGGGTATCGACGGGCAGGTTTTTCTCCAGCGCCGGCAGCTGCGCTTTAATCGCGTCGATGGTTTCCAGCATATTGGCGCCAGCCTGGCGCATAATGCCGATCATCACCGAAGATTTGCCGTTGAGATAGCCGGCCTGATATTTATCCTCAACGGAGTCATAGACGTTAGCGACATCGCTCAGTCGCAAAGTCTTGCCGTCCTGGTAGGAGATAATCAAATTGCGGTACTGGGCGGCCTTGTCGAGCTGGCCGTTGCCATCCACCACCCACGACTGGCTATCGCCCTGCAGCATCCCCTTCGGCAAATTGGTGGTGCTATTCGCCACCGTGCTGCGCACGCTGTCCAGCGAGATGCCGTAGTGGGTCAGCTTCTGTGGCTGCAGATCGATGCGCACAGCCGGCAAGGCGCTGCCCATCAACGACACTTCGCCGACCCCCTTCACCTGGCCGACGGCCTGCTCGATTTTGCTTTCCGCCAGATCGTACAGTTCGCCGGGCGAGCGCGAGGCTGATGTCAGCGCCAGCATCACGATCGGCGCATCGGACGGGTTGGCCTTACGGTAGGTTGGTAGCGATTCCATGCTGCTCGGCAACAGGGTGCGGGCGGCATTGATCGCCGCCTGCACGTCGCGGGCGGCACCGTTAATATCGCGATCGAGATCGAACTGCAAAATAATGCTCGATGACCCTTGCGAACTGCTGGAGGTCATCTCTGTGATGCCGGCGATTTGCCCGAGAGCGCGTTCCAACGGCGTGGCGACGGTCGCCGCCATGGTTTCCGGGCTGGCGCCTGAGAGATTGGCGCTTACCATAATGGTCGGGAAATCGACCTGCGGCAGCGGCGCTACGGGCAGCAGCCGGTAGCCAAGCCCCCCCAGCAGCAGGATGGCCAGGGTGATAAGCAGCGTGGCTACCGGACGGAAAATAAACAACCGGGTCATATTCATCACTTAACCTGCGTCTGCTGCTTACGTTTCACCCAACGGTTGCCGCGTGCGGCCATGCCATCGAACCACAGGTAGATAACCGGAGTGGTAAACAGGGTCAGCAACTGGCTGACGACCAGTCCGCCGACGATTACCAGCCCCAGCGGCTGACGCAGCTCGGCGCCCGAACCGGAGGCCAGCATCAGCGGCAACGCGCCGAGCAGCGCGGCCATGGTGGTCATCATGATCGGCCGGAAACGCATCAGGCAGGCCTGGTGGATCGCCTCCCGCGGGCTGAGCCGCTGTTTGTATTCCGCCTCCAGCGCAAAGTCGATCATCATAATGGCGTTCTTTTTGACGATACCGATCAGCAGAATCACCCCAATCAGGGCGATCAGGCTGAAGTCGGAACCGGCCAGCATCAGGGCCAGCAGACCGCCCACCGCCGCTGAGGGCAGCGTGGAAAGGATAGTCACCGGGTGGATAAAGCTTTCGTACAGGATCCCCAGCACCACGTACATTGTCAGCAACGCCGCGAGGATTAGCCACAGGGTGTTGCTGGTGGCGCTCTGGAAGGTGGCGGTCTCTCCCTGATAGCGTAGCGTGATGCTGGTCGGCAGCTGCAGTTGTTCGCTCACTTTGCTAATCGCTTTCTGTCCATCTTCCAGCGAGTAGCCATTATTGAGGTTGAACGAGATCATTACCGCCGGGAACTGATTCAGGCGCATATGCATCAGAGAACCGATACGCTGATGAATGGTGGCGATGGCGGTTAATTTCACCATTCCGCTGGTGCTGTCGGAGCTGCTGGAAGAGCTCGATGAACTGGTGGAGCCTGATGAAGATGAGCTCGAAGACGAAGATGAACTGTCGCTGCTGGTCGACGGCTGCAGCCAAACGTCGTTAAAAGAGGCCGGCGACTGTTGATATTGCGGTTTCACCTCCAGCACCACGCGGTACTGATTCGCCTGGGTAAAGATGGTGGAGACCAGACGTTGGCCGAAGGCGTTGTACAACGCCGTGTCGACGTCGGAAGCGGTAATGCCGAAACGCGCGGCTTTATCGCGATCGAGGGAAACGTAGGCCACGCGGCCCTGCGATTGTAGATTGCTCACCACGCCGTTAAATTCCGGGCGTTTTTGCAGCGCGCTGACCAGCTGTGGCGCCCAGGTGAGCAGGCTCTCGCTGTCGGCATCATCAAGGGTGAATTGATACTGGCTTGGCGTCACCTGATCGTTGACCGTTAAATCCTGCGCCGGCTGCAGGTACAGCTGAATGCCGACCACCTGTTTCGCCGCCTGCTGGAGCTGTTTAATGATCGCGGAGGCTTTTTCATCGCGCTCGTCGAAGGGGTTCAGGTTGATTTGCAGCCGGCCGCTATTCAGGCTGGTGTTGCTGCCGTCGATGCCAATTGTTGAAGAGAGACTCTCTACCGATGGGTTTTGCAGAATGACTTTCGCCAGCGCCTGCTGCCGCTTCGCCATTTCGTTAAACGATACATCCTGCGAGGCGATGGTCACCCCCTGGATCAGTCCGGTGTCCTGCACCGGGAAAAAGCTCCTGGGGATGAGAATATACAATACGGCGGTCAACGCGAAGGTCGCCAGCGCCACCAGCAACGTCAGCCGGCGGTGGTTAAGTACCTGGATCAGCAGACGATCGTAGTAGCGGATTAGGGCATCAAACATCTCGCCCCCTTTGCGGGCGAAGCGGGACTGTTTTTCCGCTGGAATATGGTGCAGCAGATAAGCGCAGAGCATCGGCGTCAGGGTCAGCGATACCACCATTGAGACCAGTATCGACACCGCCAGAGTAATGGCGAATTCGCGGAACAGCCGTCCGACGACATCCCCCATAAACAACAGCGGAATCAGCACCGCTATCAGCGAAAAGGTCAGTGAGATGATGGTAAAGCCGATCTGCTGCGAACCTTTGAGCGCCGCCTGCATCGGGGGCTCGCCTTCCTCAAGCCGGCGGGTAATATTTTCCACGACCACGATGGCATCGTCTATGACGAAGCCGGTGGCGATGGTCAACGCCATCAGCGACAGGTTATTCAGGCTAAAGCCGGCGAGGTACATAACGCCGAAGGTACCGATCAGCGACAGCGGTACGGCGATACTGGGAATAAGCGTCGCCGCCACGCTGCGCAGAAACAGGAAAGTGACCATCACCACCAGCGCGATTGAGAGCATCAGCTCGAACTGTACATCGCTTATCGAGTCGCGAATGGTCTGGGTGCGGTCCGAAAGGATGGTCATTTGCACGCCATCCGGCAACGCGGCCTGCAGCTGTGGCAGGCTCGCTTTAATATTATTCACCACCTGGATAACGTTCGCGCCAGGCTGGCGCTGTACGCTGATCACAATCGCGGGGCTGTTATTGGCCCATGCCGACTGGAAGGTATTTTCCGGTCCCTGATCAATATAGGCGATATCCTTCAGGCGTAGCGCAGCGCCGTCCTGATACGTCAGGATTAAGTTGCCATACTCTTGTGCGGTGCGCAGCTGGTCATTGGCATCGATAGTCACCGAATGGTACTGGCCGTCGAAGCCGCCCTTCGAGCCATTGACGTTGCTGTTGCTAATCAGGGTGTTCACATCTTCCAGCGTCAGTCCGTGTGCCGCCAGCGCATTGGGATCCATCTGCACGCGGATCGCCGGCTGATGGCCGCCCGCCAGGGTCACCATGCCGACGCCGGAGATTTGCGATAGCTTGAGTGCCACCCGCGTATTGACCAGATCCTGCACGTCAGTCAATGGTAACGTAACAGAGGTGGCGGCAAGGGTGATGACGGCGCTATCCGCCGGGTTGACCTTTTTATAAGTCGGCGGGTTCGGCAGGTCGCTCGGTAACAGGCTGTCGGCGGCGTTGATCGCGGCCTGCACCTCCTGCTCGGCAACGTCCAGAGACAGATCGAGCGAGAACTTCAGCGTGATGATAGACGAACCGCCGGAGCTGGTGGAGGTCATCTGGCTTAGACCGGCCATCTGCCCTAGCTGGCGCTCCAGCGGCGAGGTGATCGATGAGGCCATCACGTCCGGACTGGCCCCGGGATAAAGGGTGGTGACCTGGATAGTCGGATAGTCGACCTGCGGCAGCGCGGAGGTTGACAGAAAGCGGTAGGCGAAAATACCGCTAATCAGGACGCCCACCATGAGCAGGATGGTGGCGACCGGTCGCTGGATAAAGAGACTGGACGGATTCATTTCACGCTAGCCATCGCGTTGCCTGAGGTTTGCCCGTCGTTTACCACCGACACTTTACTCGCATTACTCAGGCGATCGATACCTTCGGTGACCAGCCGGTCTCCCGGCGCGACCCCGGATAAGATGACCTGTTGGTTATCCTGATATACAGGGCCGAGGGTAACCGCTTTCCGGGTGACCGTATTGTCTTGATTAATCACGTAGACGAAGTTGCCGTCGCTGCTCAGTTGCAGGGCCTGAGAAGGCGCTACCGTCGCCTGCTTCAGCAGATGGAGCTGCAGGCGCAAATTAACGAACTGGTTCGCGTACAGTGCCTCATTCTGGTTAGGAAACTCCGCTTTCAGGGTGACTGTGCCGGTGCTGGTATCAATCTGGTTGCTGATAAATTTTACCGCTCCCTCGTCAAGCTCGCTGCTGCCGTCTTGATCGAAAGCGGTGGCGGGCAATGTCTGACCGTTATGCAGTGCTTTGACCAGCTCGGGGATATTACTTTGCGGAACGCTGAACGTGACTGCCGCAGGCTGCATTTGGGTGATGGTGACCAGGCCGGTGCTGCTGGAGCTCTGTACTATATTGCCCGGGTCGACCAGTCGCAGGCCAACGCGGCCGCTGACCGGCGCGACAATCCGTGCATATTCGATGTTCAACTGAGCGCTGGCGATTTGCGCCTCGTCGGAGGCTATCGCGCCGCGATACTGGCCGACGGTGGCTATTTGCGAGTCCAAATCCTGGCGTGCCAGCGAGTCCTGGGCATACAGCTTACGATAGCGCGCCAGCGTCAGTTCCGCGCTTTGCAGCAACGCTTTATTTTCGTTCAGCTCGCCCTGATACTGTTTTAGCGTTGCCTGATAGGATCGAGGGTCAATCTGCGCCAGCAGTTGGCCCGCAGTCACTTTTTGTCCTTCGGTGAAGTACACTTTCTCCAGTTGACCATCCACCCGGCTGGTGACGGTAACTGCGGCATTGGGGATCACGGTGCCCAATGCATTGAGGTATACCGGCACGTCCGCCGTGCTGACTGTACCGCTATGTACCAGGGTGGCGCCGCCCATCGCGACCATTGGGCCGGGGTGCCCGCCCGGTCCGCCGCCAGGTGGAAAGTCGCCGCCTTGCTGACCTTTGCCCTGCGGTAATAAACGCCATACCACGCCGGCGGCAATCAGTAAAACAACGAATAGCAACAGCCATTTAAACCAACGGAGACCCGCCGATTTGGACTTATTTTTTTTCATCATAATTTTCAAATTTTATAATAACCGCTGTTGTATTAATTTAACCTGTTGCTCGATATTTTGGTCTGCAGGAATAACTGAAATGGCTGCTGTATTGATATCAAAGCCGACCGGGGATGATATCGATCAATAATGAAATAAATATGGTTGCATTGTGAAATGTTTTCGTTTTTATATCTGTCGATATGCATTAATAACGTTTAACGTATTTTTTAATGTCGGTCGCCGTTATTCAATGAATGTGCAATATCCCGCGATACGGCGTAATAAAGGGCTTAAATCAGTGGCGCACTGAATCAAGGCGTGGTCCTACGGTGATTTCCGTTACTTGTGAATCTTCACTGGCATCAACGATCAGTCTTACCGCTTTAGCTATCGGCTATGACGTGCTGAATAACAGCGGGTTTTGTGTTTTTACATTTATCCTTCCGCGGATTCGCCGTCTCCCAGCCAGGACTCGAAAGTTAAGCTTTGTCCGCCGTCACGGGTGCGGGCGCAGTGGTCGTTTGGGCTGTTTTAACGCTGATGGAAACGCAACGCCAGATTGAGCGCGGTATTGGGGGCCACTACAATTCCCTGCTCGGTCGTGGTGAAGGGGATCTCGCCCGTCCACAGGCTTTCCCTGAGTTGCTGCGGGGAGACGACGCGCAAGCCCAGCACCGCCATGCGAGGCAGTCGGCGGGCAGGGCGCCGAAGTCGTCCATAGCCTGTTGCGTGCGCGGGAAACCAACGCTTTCGCGGGTTTATTCAGCCATTGCGCCATTAGCTCCGTATTGCCGTCGAAAAGTTGGCTTGCCGCAGAAATAACACGCGTCAGCAGATAAAGCCGTGGGTTCTGCTCCGGCGAGAATTTCTTTTCAGTGTCGTTCACACGACGGTGAAACATATTCCTGTCGTTCCCGCCCATATGGCACTTTCCAGGCTTTGAGGCCATACCGATCACCAAGGGACATCTGCTCTTGGTTGCTCTCAGAAGCCAGGGCTTATGACCAGAACAGGACCTATCAGATTGCTGTTCATCACAGAGTGTATTTCATTCTCTGTCACTCCTGAGGTTTTATTGCAGATGATACCTGCAGCAAGTATCAGCAAATCCGTCACCTTGAGGAGCCGATGGGGATCAAACTGTTCTCACGACAGGGAAAACGCCTGATGCTGAGTGTTCCCGACCTCAGCTTACGGGATGCGATTGGACGGGGATTCGAAGAGATAGAAAACGGCTGGGCAAAATTGTTCCTCCGCTTCAGAATCAGCTGGTCATTTCAACATTGCCAGTGGCTGCTGCCATACCTTAACTCGTTTCAGTAACAGAACCCGCAGGTCAGCCTTTCGCGGAGAGCCTGTCAGTCAGAAGAACAGTTAAAAATTGAGAACGCAGATATCAGGTTATTTGTAGTAACTCGCATTTATAAATGACCGAACCTTGCATTACTGCTCATTTTCGGCCCACACAATATCTGCAAAATGGACCTGCATTTATCTCCATCACCCTGTGTTCAGGACGCTCTTCTGAGAGAAAGTAGTCAGATAACCCTCTACAATTCTGATGTCCCCCTCGAAAAGAAGGGAACCGTCAACTCAGTGAACAACTTTAGCTCGCACACGTTGCAGGCGTGGCAATGTAGTAATAGTACTGGCACCAGTATGAGCGTCTTGATATGCAGAGAAATCAACTTTATCCAGCAGGCTCTGAAATGCTTTTGACGCCGGGTCGATCAGTACGGGCGTGGCGGATGGGGATTCAGCATGATGGACCTCCGGTAAATGACACGATGAACTTATCGTTAGCTGGCACCAGAAACAGAGGTACGCCTTGCCCGGCTGTTGCTAATACAACAGGCTGTGTGCATCAGTTGGCGCATTCGCAACAGCTCTTGCGCAAGCCTATTTTTTAAAACCATTGATTAACATGAATTAAATAATGCGCAGCCTTTGGCATGATTATCGCTAGCACCCATATAACAAAATTAAAATAACTCTTCGATAAATATCGAATATGGTTATATAGGAAATGGATAATGACGCAGAAAGCTGACGATAATATCAACATATTGGCGTTCTCTCGCCGTAGGTTGCTCTCGCAGAGCAACCTTAGCGGAGAAAGCGAGGAATGGCCTGGCGACTATCGGCAGGGAACGCAGCGCTCTCCACGGTGTGTCCAGGTACTGGCACACGCTTATTAATGAAAAGGATAAAAGGGGAAAAAATCAGGACTCGGGACATCGGGCGGACAGGCTGAAACCCAGCGTCGCCAGCGTTTCTCCGGCAATGGCGGCAGCACGATCGGCCACCTGCGGCGCTTTCCGATAACGATGCACATCCCAGTAGTTACGCAGATGATGCAGGAAGCGCTGGCGCTATGCCATCGCAACGAGAGATTCGCCTTAACGCGTTTGATATGAACTGTGTCGGTCACCAGTCGCCGGGCCTGTGGGCCCATCCGCGCGACCGCTCCTGGCAATATAAAGATCTGGAATATTGGGTCGATCTGGCGCGCCTTCTGGAGCGCGGCAAATTTGACGGCTTGTTTATTGCCGATGTGCTTGGCGTTTACGATGTATTTAACGGCAACGGCGATGCGGCGATTCGTCAGGCGACGCAGGTGCCGGTAAACGATCCGCTGGCGCTGATAACCCCGATGGCGCTGGTGACGGAACACCTTGGCTTTGGTCTGACCGCATCGCTGTCATTTGAGCATCCCTATCCATTTGCCCGTCGGCTGTCGACGCTCGATCATCTGACCAAAGGACGCGTGGGCTGGAATATTGTTACCTCGTATCTGGAAAGCGGCGCCCGCAATATTGGGTATCAGGCGCAGACCGATCATGATGCGCGCTACGACTACGCCGATGAATACCTCGACGTCGTGTATAAACTGCTGGAAGGCAGTTGGGAAGACGGCGCGGTTTTGCGCGATCGCGAACGGGGAATTTTTAGCGATCCGCAGAAAATCCATCCGATTAACCATCAGGGCAACTTTTTCTCCGTTCCGGGCATCCATCTGTGCGAGCCGTCGCCGCAGCGCACGCCGGTTCTCTATCAGGCGGGGGCCTCCAGCCGCGGAAAACAGTTTGCCGCCACGCATGCCGAGTGCGTTTTTGTCGCTGCGCCGTCGAAAGTCCTGTTGAAGAAGACGGTCGCGGATATTCGTCGTCGCGCCGCGGAAGCCGGGCGCGATCCGCGCAGCATTCTGATTTTCAATCTGCAAACGGCGATCGTGGGCGAAACCGATCGCGAGGCGCAGGCCAAATGGCAGGAATACAAATCATACGTTAGCTATGAGGGCGCGCTGGCGCTGATCTCCGGCTGGACCGGCATTGACTTCGGTCAGTATCGGCCGGACCAGGTGCTGAAATACCTGCATACCAACGCCATCCAGTCGGCGGTTGAGGCGTTTTCCACCGCCGACCCGAATCGTCAATGGACGGTGGAAGCGCTGGCGGACTGGGTGGGTATCGGCGGCTTTGGCCCGCTGCTCGTCGGCAGTGCGGAAACGGTGGCCGATGAACTGCAATCCTGGGTCGAGGAAACCGATGTCGATGGCTTCAATCTGGCCTACGCCGTGACGCATGAAACCTTCCGCGACGTGGTGGAGCTATTAATACCAGAGCTGCAAAAACGCGGCGTCTTTAAGCAGGATTACCGGGAAGGCACGCTGCGTGAAAAACTGTTCGGCGCCGGGCCGCGCCTGACCGCGCCGCATCCGGGGGCAGACTACCGTCGCGGCGTGCGAAACGATGTCGGGGCGAAGGAGACGGCGGCATGATTGATATCGATAATCTGCATAAACGCTACCGCACGGCGGATGGCCGCGTCAGCGAGGTTCTGAAGGGATTATCGCTCAGGGTGCCCGCCAGCTCCATCACTGCGGTGGTAGGGCCGAGCGGTGCGGGGAAATCGACCCTGGCGCGCTGCATCAGCCTGCTGGAACGCCCCGATAGCGGCAGTATCAAGGTTAACGGCAAAGACTTGTCATTACTGTCAGGGGAGGCGCTGCGGCGTGAACGGCGCGCGATCGGCACCGTTTTTCAATCCTCAGCGCTGCTGAATCGCAAAACGGCGTGGCAAAACATCGCGGTGCCGCTGGAGTATCTGGGCGTGGTGGAACGCGACATTAAGGCGCGGGTCGGTGAACTACTGGAGAGCGTAGGGCTGAGTCACAAAGCGGAGGCCTATCCGTCCCAGCTTTCCGGCGGACAGCGTCAGCGCATTGGTATCGCTCGCGCGCTGGCATTACGTCCGTCGGTACTGCTGGCGGACGAGGCCACGTCTGGGCTGGATCCCCAGGCGACCGCCACGGTGCTGGGTTTGCTCCGACAGCTACGTGATGAGTACCGGCTGGCGATAGTCCTGATTACTCATGAAATGGATGCGGTACGCGCCGCGGCGGATGCGGTGGCGGAAATCCGCGATGGCGCGATAGTCCAGTACGGGCAGGTGAAAGAGCTGCTGGCCCATCCGGATTCCCTGCTTGGTCAGCAGCTATTGCCGCTGTCGCCCATCGCTGTTAACAGCGATCTGCTGCTGCGCCTGAGTTATCGCTGGGATGTGCCGGTGGCGACTGACTGGATCAGCCGTCTGAGCCACCAGCATGCGCTACAGATAGATTTGCTCGGCGGCCATGTGGAAGTGATCAACGGTCAACTGGCGGGGCGTTTACAGGTCGGCGTCCGATTTCAGGGACAACGACTGTCAGCGGATCGAACGATCGCGCTTTTAGCGCAGCTGGGCATTGCGGCGGAAATCCTTGCACACGCCCCCGAGCTACAGGAGGCGGTATGAAACCGACAGTGATAAGCCAGGATACGCCGTGGCATGAAATCCATACATTGCTGCTGCCTGCTTATGGGGAAACCTGGCTGGTGGTTGCCATTGTGATGCTGTTTGTGGTGACTCTTGGCGGCGTAGTGGGCGTGGTGTTATTCAACGCCTCGCCGCGAGGATTATTTCCGCATCCCGCGCTTTACCAGGTGCTTAACTGGGGCGTCAACATGGGGCGCTCTCTGCCCTTTCTGGTGTTAATGGCGGCGATTATCCCGTTTACGTTCTGGCTTACGGGCACCACTATCGGCATCCCTGCCGCGGTGGTGCCGATGATTGCCGCTGGCGTGCCATTTTTTGGCCGTCTGGTGGAAAACGCCCTGCGCGAACTCCCGGCGGAGGTTACCGCGGTGGGGCTGGTGTGCGGCGGTTCGCGCTGGCAGATAATCCGCCACGCGCAGCTCAGCGAGGCGCTGCCTGCGCTGGTGGCGGCGGTCACGCTTAACCTGGTGTCGATGATCGAATATTCGGCGATTGCCGGCACTATCGGTGCGGGCGGGATCGGCTATCTGGCGGTCGTGTACGGCTATCAGCGTTTCGACAATCACATCATGATCGCCACCATTGTCGTGCTGATCGCCACGATTCAGATCATTCAATTCTTTGGCGACCGTCTGGTCAATAAGCTTCGCCACACTCAGGGGATTTCTTCATGACAACAGAACAGTTTGAACTCCGTAAAGCCCGCCGCTGGCCATGGCTGGCGGCGCTGGCAGCGATCGCGGCGCTGGCCGTCGCGTTCTGGTGGTGGCGCGGATACGCGCAGGCGCCGCAGGTCGTTTTCGGTACGACGTTAAAAATTCACTACGAACCGGCGATGGCGGGCGAGCAGCGAATTATTGAGTACATCAGTCAGCATATTGCGCCCGATTATGGCCTGAAGCTGGAGGCGGTGGGCGTACAGGATCCGGTACAGGCGGACAGAGCCGTGGCGGAGGGGCAGTATGCCGGCACTATCTATCAACATCAGTGGTGGCTTAAGCAGGTGGTGGACGCCAACGGCTTTGCGCTTTCGACGACCGTGCCGGTTTTTCAGTGGGCCTTCGGGATCTATTCCGACCGCTATAAATCGGTACAGGATTTGCCCGTCGGGGCGACCCTCGTCGTGCCGGATGATGGCGCTAACCACGGGCAGGCATTATGGTTGCTGCAAAGGATAGGGTTAATCTCACTCGATCCGGCGGTTGAGCCGCGCACGGCGAAACTGAAAAATATTGTCGGCAACCCGCACAAGTTCAATTTTAAAGAGCTGGATTTATTAACCATGCCGCGTGCGCTGAATTCGGTGGATGCCGCTATTGGTTATGTTTCACAATTTGATGCCGGAAAAGTCCCGCGAGAAAAAGGCATATTATTCCCGCCTGCGCCTAAAACGTTTGCCTCGCAATTAGTCATCGGTACGCCGTATTTATCGCAGGAGAATATTGTCAAATTAAAACAGGCTTTTTCCGATCCGCGTATTCAGACGTGGTTAAAGACCACTGACGATCCGCTGGTCAAAGACGTACTGGTTCCGGTCTCAGCAAACTAAGACATCATTGATGAAACGATAATAACCGGACGGGCTTTGCTCGCCAGGTTACTGGCGTCTTTATTTATTAACTTATTGTATATATTGATAATTATATAATTATTTATTGTTTTTAATATGCTAAATCCCGGCTTATAACCAGAGTCACCTGCACAATTATATAAGGTAAATAATATGAGTACTCTGTCTGTTGATAATGCTGGCGCCGTTTCGGCACCGGTGAGTAGCGTAGGAGATGTGGCGCGATTAATTAATTCCGGCAGGGAGCAGAGTAAATATGCGCGGATGATTGTATTCCTCGCGCTCGGCGGTGTATTCCTCGACGCTTATGATTTAACCACGCTCTCTTACGGTATTGATGATGTGGTGCGGGAATTCCAGCTTTCGCCGCTTTTAACCGGCATTGTCACCTCGTCAATAATGGTCGGCACGATTATCGGTAATTTAATCGGCGGCTGGCTGACGGATAAATATGGCCGTTATTCGGTGTTTATGGCCGATATGCTATTTTTTGTGGTATCGGCGATTGCGGCGGGACTGGCGCCGAATGTCTGGGTATTAATCGGCGCGCGGTTTCTGATGGGGATTGGCGTCGGGATCGATCTCCCGGTCGCCATGTCTTATCTGGCCGAGTTTTCCCGCTTTAGCGGGAAGGGTAATAAGGCCGCGCGGCTCGCGGCCTGGTGTCCGATGTGGTACGCCGCCTCGACGGTCTGTTTTTTAATCATCTTTGGGCTCTATTTCCTGTTGCCAAAAGAACATCTGGACTGGCTGTGGCGCGCATCGCTGCTGTTCGGCGCGGTTCCGGCGCTGCTGATTATTGCCGTGCGCAGCAAATTCATGAATGAATCGCCGTTATGGGCGGCCAACCAGGGCGATTTGACCTCGGCTGTTCGTATTCTGCGCGACTCTTACGGGATCAACGCTCACGAAGCACCGCCAGAACGTCCTGCTCCACCGCCTAAAGTGAGCTTTCGCGTGCTATTTGCAAAACCGTACCGCGAACGCACTATTGTCGCCGGGGTGATGAACGTCTGTATCTCATTTGAGTATACGGCGATCGCCTTTTTCCTGCCGTCCATTCTCGCCCAATTCCTTGGTGCTGGCGTGTTCGAAACCATCTCCGCTTCGCTGGGACTCAATGCGCTGTTCGCCTTTACCGGTGGGCTGCTGGGGATGCACCTGGCATGGAAATACCCGTCGCGACACGTCGCGATCGCCGGGTTCGCACTGCAGTTTATCGCCCTGATCGTCCTCGCGCTGGTGGGGCAGCCGCAGGCCGCGCTGGGTGTAGCGCTGGCGATTGCGATGCTGGGGCTGTGGCTGTTTGCCGAGGGCTTTGGTCCCGGCGCGCAGTTGATGATCTATCCGGCGCTTTCATACCCAACCGCGATTCGCGCCACCGGGGTTGGCTTCAGCCGCGCGCTTTCCGGTATTGGCAGCGCGCTGGCGCTGTTTGTGCTGCCGCTGCTGCAGGCATCGCTCGGTACGCAAATGTTCTGGGTCGTATCGCTGGCCGCCATTATCCCAATTTTCTTCCTGCTCGCGGTACGCCATGAGCCTACCCAATATGACATTGACGACAGCCACCATTGAGGAACAGAAAATGACTTTACTCTCTACCGGCACCGACTATGAACAGCTGGCGGCGACCTTCCGACCGATTTTTGCTCGTATCGCGCAGGGGGCAGCGGCGCGCGAACAAAACCGCATCCTGCCCGATGAGCAGATCCGCTGGCTGAAAGAGGCCGGATTTGGCACGGTACGCATTCCGCGGGAAAAGGGCGGCTGGGGCGCGTCGTTGCCGCAATTAATTGCGCTGCTTATTGAGCTGGCTCAGGCCGACTCCAACCTGCCGCAGGCGCTGCGGGCGCATTTCGCCTTCGTTGAAGACCGCCTCAATCAACCTGACTCGCCGGCGCGCGATCGCTGGTTCCGTCGCTTCCTCGACGGCGAGCTGGTGGGCAGCGGCTGGACCGAAATCGGCGCGGTCAGGCTGGGGGAGGTTTTCACCCGCGTAACGCCCGTTGAAGGCGGCTGGCGGCTGGACGGTGAGAAATTCTATAGCACAGGTACGCTGTTTGCCGACTGGATAGATGTTTTCGCCCGGCGCAGCGACAACCAGGGCGATGTGATTGCGCTGGTCAGCACGAGCCAGGCCGGCGTTGAACGTGAGGATGACTGGGACGGCTTCGGTCAGCGTCTGACCGGCAGCGGCACGACCCGCTTCAAACAGGCGCAGGTGGAGCAGGATCACGTCTACGACTTTGCGCAGCGCTTTCGTTATCAGACCGCGTTTTATCAGCATATCCTGCTGGCGACGCTGGCGGGAATTGGCCTGGCAGTTGAGCGTGACGTCGCCGAAGGCGTGAAAAAGCGGACCCGGATGTACAGCCACGGCAATGCCGCCGTGCCGCGCGACGATGCGCAGGTACTCCAGGTTGTGGGACAAATCAGTAGCTGGAGTTGGGCGACGCGGGCGGCGGTATTGCAGGCGGCGGAATCGTTGCATCAGGCCTACCTTGCGCATGCCAGCGGCGACGAAGCGCTCATTGAACAGCGCAATCGCCTGGCTGAAGTCGAAGCGGCGCAGGCGCAGGTGATTGCCAGCGACTGGATCCCGCGTGCGGCCACCGAGCTGTTCAACGCCCTCGGCGCGTCGGATACGCGAGTGAGTAAGGCCCTGGATCGGCACTGGCGCAACGCGCGCACCGTGGCATCGCACAATCCGGTGATTTATAAGGCGCGAAATATCGGTAACTGGTTGGTTAACGGCGAAGCGCCAACCTTTATCTGGCAGATTGGCGACGGCGAGAAATCGCAGGGCTGAGAAACACGGCGAAGGAGCCTCTCCGTAAGGATCGTTGGCACCCCCATCACGATTGAGCGGGGGAGCATCCCCCGGATTATGGACGACTGGGGGCAGCGATCATGCCAGGTCTGGCTGGCTAACACCCCAGTATATTGGGTACGGATAAAGTAACGGGGCTACACTTCCTTCATCAACATTGTACGTAAGGGAAAACGACATCAGGGCAGCGGTGGGCTGGAGACGCTGGTGCAGGACGGCGACAAGGTGGCGTTCGATTCGCTTCAGGGCGGTGAGAAACCCTCATCCATTGGTACCGCCGAACCGCTGTACTTCGAGCCCGACCTCCGGCATTCACAATCGGCAATACGCTCTGCCGTCAGTGGTAAATAAATGGCTGTGACGACCATTAACCCCCAGTTGCACCGTGCTACCGGTTTCCGGCGCTGAATCTCCGGCAATGCGCTGAGTCAGGGTTTCTTCACTACCTTCCACCTGGTAATACGCCAGTGTTTCATGACCGAGGTTTTCCCTGAGCACTACAGTGGCAGACAGCAGTGCATCGGCTTGCTCTCCCACCACCAGGTGTTCCGGGCGTACGCCCAGCCAGGCCTGTTCACCCGCGGCAGCATTACTGCCATCCACCTCCACGATTAAATGCACGCCATCTGGCAGGCGTACCTGCACGCGCTGCTTATCCCCGTACTCAATCGTCACTGGCAGGATGTTCATACGCGGAGAACCAATAAACGTCGCCACCTCCAGCGTGGCCGGGCGATGGTACAATTCCAGCGGTGTGCCCACCTGGGCGATGCGGCCTGAGGACATCATGATAATCCTGTCGGCCAGCGTCATCGCTTCCACCTGGTCGTGGGTGACGTAGATCATGGTGGCTCTCAGTCTCTGATGAAGGCGGGCGATCTGCACACGCATTTCCACACGCAGGGCAGCATCAAGGTTAGAGAGGGGTTCGTCGAACAGCAATAAAGCGGGCTCCTTGACCAGTGCCCGGCCAATCGCTACTCGCTGTCGTTGCCCGCCTGAGAGCATCGCCGGTTTACGTTCCAGCAGCAATGTAAGTTGCAAAATATTTGCCGCCTCATGCACACGCCGGGTAATTTCCTTTTTCGGGCATTTCGCCAGCGTCAGGCCGTATGCCATATTTTCTTCAACCGTCATGTGAGGATACAGGGCGTACGACTGAAACACCATGCCGATGCTGCGCTCCTGCGGCAGGGTGTCATTAATTAACTGGCCATCAAGAAACATTTCCCCGGCGCTAATATCTTCCAGCCCGGCAATCATGCGTAATAAGGTGGATTTACCACTGCCGGATGGGCCGACTATCACCACAAATTCCCCGTCTTCAATATCGAGGTTAATATCCTGTACCACATTCAGGTCGTGATAAGTTTTTCCTGCATTCTGTAAAACTAAACGTCCCATCTTTATTCCTGTTAATGTGCAAATCGTCGCGGATCAATAAATGCCGTTTCCAGCTCCACGGTACTGCCCTGCGCCTGGCGGGCCAGCACCTCGCCGATGGCAGGTGCGTGTTTGAAAGCATGGCCGTTGTCACCGCCCGCAACCAGAATGTTGCCCCGGTAACGTCCGACAATAAATTGCGCATCCGGCGTTCGGGTGATCATGCACGGATGCGCACTTGCCGGTTCAGGGCTGATATCTTCCAGCCATTGACGAACGGCCGCGCGCAGTTCAGCGGTGTCTTCGCGGGCAATATGCCTGTCAGGGTTCTCCAGATTCAGCGCGGTACGTGGAACTCCGACATCGCCAAGCCCAAGTTTCACTAAGCCGCCAGCTTGCGCACCGTGGCCCCACAGCGTCAGCTGCGGGCTGATTTCACGCACAAATACCGGGAAGGCGTCCAGGCTGTAGCCCGCGACGGGATCAAACCAGGTCATTATTGTGCGAACAGGGTCAAGCGGCAGATCCGGTGCGAAACGCGTGAGCCAGGCGCCGCCAGCAATCACCACCTGACTGGCGCGAATCTCACCTGCGGAAGTGACAATACGCACCGCAGCGCCGTGATCCTGCACCGCATCCACCCGTACCGGCGTCAGCACCTGCGCCGATAACTGCTGCGCCCGTTGCAATGCCGCGCGAATAAAGCCCTCCGGGTTCGCCACGCCTGCTTCGCTATCCACCACTGCCACTTCATCAGACCGTAACCCAATATGCTGCGGCTGACGGGCTGCCAGCTCCGTGGACGACCACACCGGCAATTGCACTCCAAGGCGCTGTGCTGCCTGTAAAGTGCCGCTCACCGCCTGTGAGTCCGGGCGGCCGATAATGGTGCCGCCGGTGATCGACAACAGCGATCCACCGCTGCTCTGTTCCAGTGACTGAAACAGGCGGCGCGATAAACGGGCGTAGTCGCCGAGCACCGGATGTTCGAGGCAGAAAGTACGAAACAAGCGAGTTTTACCGTGCGTCGCGCCGAGATCATGGGGCGGGGTAAACTGATCGATGCCGATTGCCTTGACACCTTGTTCCGCCAGCCGCCACAACGTCGCTGCGCCCAGTGCGCCAAGGCCGATGACCGCCACATCAAACTGTTGCTCTGCCACGTCACTCATCCTTTTACAGTTCGGAGGAAATTTTCCACGGATTAACACCTCCATCATGCACCGCGAACCGATCAATCCGTGCCAACTCATCGGCGGTGAATGCCAGGTTGTCCAGCGCTTTCAGGTTCTCCGCCAGCTGTTCCTTACTGGAAACGCCCACCAGCGTTGAGGCTACGCGCGGGTCCCGCAGCGTCCAGGCTATTGCCAGTTGTGACAGGCTCTGTCCACGTTCAGCAGCAATCGCGGCCAGCCCACGCAGACGGTTCAGGTTGTCTTCGGACTGCGCCTCGGCGGAAATGTAAGGACGATGCTGCGCGCGCTGCACCTTATCAAAGCCCTGGAGATAACGATCCGCCAGCAGCCCCTGCGCCAGAGGCGTAAAGGCCACCGCTGCGCCGCCAGATTCGCCGAGGTCGTCCAGCAGCTCATCTTCAATCCAGCGGTTGATCAGCGAATAAGAGGACTGATTGACCAGCAGTGGTGTACCCAGTTCGCGGGCAATGGCGAAAGCCTCATGGGATCGCTGCGCCGAATACGAAGAGATGCCGACATACAGCGCCTTGCCGGAACGCACGATGGTATCCAGCGCTTCAATGGTTTCATACAACGGTGTGTCCGGGTCAAAACGGTGTGAATAGAAAATATCCACGTAGTCGAGATCGAGACGTTCCAGCGACTCATCAATGCTGCCCAGCAGGTGTTTTTTGCCGCCCAGACGCCCGTTCGGTCCCAGCCACTGCGGCCAGCCCGCTTTGGTGGCGATCACCAGCTCATTACGGTACGGGTGAAAATCTTTGCGCAGAATGCGGCCGATATTTTCTTCAGCGGCACCCAGCGGTGGGCCATACTGGTTGGCAATATCAAGATGGTTGATGCCGTTTTCAAAGGCGAAACGGAGAATGTCGCGCTGCTGCTGGAACGGCGTGGTGTCACCAAAGTTGTACCAGGTTCCAAGACCAATCGGCGAGACAATCAGGCCGCTGTTGCCGACGCGATTGTAGCCATAACGTTTAAAGCGGTTCTCCGGCGCGGCCCACGGGTTATTCGGGTCCGGGCGTTCATCCAGAAATTCAACGCGTTGTGTCATCATATTCTCCTGCATAATTCATGTTATTTGCCGCCGGTATGACTCAGCGAATGGGTAAAAGAGCGTTGACCAAAGAAGATCAGCAGCGCCGGGATCAGCGCCAGAATAAATACTTCGGCAAAAGCGAGGCCGTAGTCCTGGGTGTAGGCGGAATCCGACAGACCAATCGCCACCGCGCCGGTCTGTTTACTGTTGTCGGTGATAATCAGCGACGGCCACAGCCAGGCGTTCCACTGTGCCATTGCCAGAATCATCGCCGAGCCGATCACCGCCGGGCGTACCAGGGGCAGGTAAATCTGAAACAAAATGCGCCACCAGGAGGCGCCATCCAGCAGTGCCGCTTCCAGTTGCTCGCGCGGTATACTTAAAAAGAACTGGCGCAGGTTGAAGATGGCCAGGCCATGCACCAGCCCCGGCACAATCAGAGCCGTCAGGGTGTTCGCCAGCCCGAGTTGCGTGAACACCGTGGTCAGCGGTAACGCCACCACTTCAAACGGGATCATGAAGGCGAACACCACCACCACAAACAGCCAGTCACGTCCAGGAAAACGCATAACCGCCAGCGGAAAAGCGGCGAGAATCGCCAGTAGCGTGCCGATCGCCGCGGAGATCCCGGTCACCCATAACGAGTTGAACATATTGGTGATGAATCCCCGGTTAAAAGCGGAGGTGAAATTTTCGAGCGTCCAGGTCCGCGGGATAAAGGTCCATATATCCACGCTGGCCTGAAAGGTTTGCGTTACCGGGCGAAAGGCCGAGGCCACCAGCCAGATAAACGGCACGGCAAACAGCAGTGAAATCAGTAAAGCCACGCTGGTTGCCAGCACTCGTCGCCACTGACGACGGCGCAAAACAACACGCCGCGTCATGGCGCGCTGCGCATGCGGTTCAACAGCCGAAACTGCAGCCATACCGTTGCTCCCATTAAAACGAAAAGTATCGTCATCTCCGCCAGCGCCGCGCCTGGTGAACTGAGGGCGTAATAGCGGGTGATGATGTCGTACATTAAAAAGTTGCTGGAGCCCTGCGGCCCGCCTTTGGTCAGGGCGCTGATTGGCGCGTAGAGGATGAAGTTCCACACGGTGCTGGCGGTCAGGACAAACAGCAACTGGCGTTGAATTAACGGCATCGTGACGTTAATAAACTGCCGCCACTCCCCGGCGCCATCCAGCATCGCTGCGTCGTAATAGTCCTGCGGCACATCACGAATAGCGGCAATCAGGAAAATCATCCAGTAGCCCACCGCCGTCCAGGTGGAGAGGATCACCAACGCGGCAAGTGCGCCATTGACATCGGTAAACCAGCCGCTGGTTGGCAGATGTGCCAGCGTCAGCAGGCTGTTCACCACCCCTTCGGGGCGAAGCAACACGCCGAACACCACGGTCGTGCCCATCAGCGGCAGGGCGGTGGGCAGGAAGGCCAGGGTACGCCACACCCCAGTGAACGCCACATTGCGGGTCAGCAGCCAGGCAAGAAACAGGGCGAACACCATCGTTAGCGGATTGACCAGCCCGGCGAACAGCAGCGTGCGCCACACCGAATCCCAGAAACCGGGATCGTCAAACAGGTCGAGATAGTTCTTCCAGCCAACCCATTTCGGCGGGATCACGCTACCCGGCACCGAGGTGTAGAACGATTCCACTACCGCCATGCCTGCCGGAATAATACGCAACAACAACAGCAGTGCTAACGCCGGAGCCAGCAACAACAGCGCGGTGCGTGATTCGTGGCGGGAGGCACGGCTGGTCACTGATATTTTCTCCACGCAGCGTTCAGTTTCGCATTAGTGGTATCCAGCGTTTTCTTTGCATCGGCGCCGTTGGTGATGTCGGCAATAGCTGCACTCACCAGTTGCGTAAACTCCGCACCGCCAACGGTTTGCGGGCGGATCCGCGCCGAGTGCTGCGCCTGCCAGGTCAGGATATCCTGCAAACCGTTAAGGCGCGGATCAGCGTAAATCGGGTTTTTCCAGAACACCGCGCGGGTGGTGTCGGTGGTCGGTACGTTTTCCGTTTCCGGGTCAGCAGAGACAAAACCGCCGTTTTCACCAAACAGATACCAGTTGAGGAACAGCGCGGCGGCCTGTTGTTTTTCCGGGCTGGACAGTGCGCTGATACCCAACGCCCAGCCGCCGCTGGTGGTTGCATCCTGACCACCGTCAAATTTCGGGGCGGTGGTGATGCCGAAATCGAGGCTGGCATTTTTGGTGATGGTTGGCGAATTCCAGATGCCGCCATAGAAGAAAGCGCTGTCTCCGTTGGCGAAGGCCAGCGCGGTTTCACGCACGCCGCGCGGCGCAAGACCATCGGCATACAGTTTGCCGTACCAGCTCAGGGCTTTGACCCATCCGGCGTTGTTGATGTCCGGGGTCAGCTGATTGTCACCTTTCACACCCGTGCCCGCGGCGAGGGATTCTGCCAGTGGTTGCAGGTAGTAATACATATCCGGCGTGGAGAAGGTGATGCCGTACGGAGCGGCTTTCGCTGCCACCGCTTTACGTGCTGTCGCTTCCACCCACTCCCATGTCGGCGCTTCCCCGGCTTTGTTTGACGGGAATGCCACACCAATCTGCTTCAGCACTTTTTTGTTGTAATAGAGGAAGGTGGTACCTATCTGGTACGGCAAATTGAGCAGTTTGCCGTTGATGGTGGACTCTTTCAGCGCCGGTGGATCAATCAGGTTACGTTTCGCGGCGAAGGCGTCCGTCAGATCGGCTTCCCAGCCACGCACGGCGTAGCTGGCACTCTGGGGTTGGTCGATATCGAAAATATCCACCTCCCTCTGGGCGAAACGGGCGCCGAGAGTTTCGTTGTAACTGTTGAATGGCACTGCGTGGTAGCTGATTTTGATCGTCGGGTACTGTTTTTCAAACGCCGCGATAATCTTGTTGGCTCGCTCAGCCGGAATCGCACCACCGAAGTAATTGAGGGTGATACTTTTCTCCGGTGCTTTCAGGCTTTCCACCGCCGGAATGGTGGCGGCGGATACCGTTGTCGTAATGAAAATCAGGCCTGCCACCAGGCTGATAGATGTTTTTGCAGATGCTGTCATGTATTACCCCTAAATTATATTTGTTGTTATTGTTGCTTTGTAAAACGCCCGCGATAACCGGCTGCCGGATGCGGAGCGGCCAGACGGTCGCCCTGGCCAAATAGCCGGTTTCGCAGGGAGGAGGCGGGTTGCGGCGGCTGGAACAGGCCGCGCGCCGTCAGCACTGGCAATACCTGTTCGGCGAATTCGCTAAAGTCGCGGGGACTGACGAATTCGTGCAGGTTGAAGCCATCCACACCGGTGATACGCACGATTTCTTCAATGTCATCGGCGATGCGCTCCGGCGTACCCACCAGCGTGCTGGCGTAGGGGCTTAAGTTCACCAGCCGCTGTTTGATGGCGGCGATGCTGTCCGGGCGTGCTTTTTCACTGGTGAAACGGGCCGATTCAGAACGGGAGAAGTTGTGCGGTTCCGAAGTTAGCGTGTCGTCATCGTGATAGCGGGAGAGGTCAAAGCCGCTGGCACCACCAAACGCGGCATACTGTGCTTCCGGTGACTGAGCGGCACGAATGGCATTGGCTTTTTCTTCTGCTTTCGCCTGAGTGCGTCCAGTCACCACCGAGAGATCGGTCACCACTTTAATTGCCTCTGGCGAGCGCCCGGCCTCCACAGCGGCGGCGCGCAGTTTATCGACGTTGATGCGCAGGGCATCCGGGTTCATGCCGTTGACGAACACCACTTCGGCGTGGCGTGCAGCAAAGGCCAGCCCACGGGCAGACGCCCCCGCCTGGAAAATCACCGGCGTGCGTTGCACACTCGGCTCCGTCAGCGCTGGCCCCTGTACGGAAAAATGTTCGCCCTGGTGGTTGATACGATGGACTTTGCTGGCATCGGCATAGCGTTTGGCGGTTTTGTCGTACAGTACGGCATCCTCTTCCCAGCTTCCTTCCAGCAGCTTGTAGAACACCGTCAGAAACTCTTCCGCCCGTGCATAGCGCACTTCATGAGGCAACTGATCCGGCAGGCCGTAGTTGCGCGCAGCATTCGGCAGGTAAGATGTCACCACGTTCCAGCCGATTCGCCCTTTCGACAGATGATCCAGGGTGCCGAAACGGCGGGCGAAGGTGAAGGGGTGTTCATAGGTCGTGGACGCTGTAACCGCAAAGCTGAGGTTTTTGCTGGCCGCCAGCATTGCCGGGATCACCATAAACGGATCATTGAGCGGGAAATCCACCGCTCCTTCGATGGCCGGTTCGGGAGATTGACGGTAGACGTCATACACTCCCAGAACATCGGCAAAAAACAGTGCGGTAAACCCGGCTTCGTCGAGGAATCGTGCGCGCTCCACCCAGTAGTCGAGGTCTTTGTAGCGGTGACGCTGGCTATCCGGGTGCGTCCAGCTCCCCTGGGCGTAGTAGCCCACGCCGTTCATTTCAAATGCGTTAAAAATCAGCGAGCGCGGTTCGCTCATGGCTGAGGTTCCTTAAATTGGGCAATCTGGCTGCGGCCAAGTTCCTGATAGCGCAGTCGAACCGGGTCATGCAGGGTGTGAGTGCGGGCGTTGCGCCAGTAACGGTCAAGACGCAGGGCACGGTCAGCGGCACGGGCACCGCTCCAGGAAAAAACATCGCTGCTGGCGGCCAGGCTGACTTCCGCCGCCAGTGCTTTGGCGGCGGAGAGCTGTGCCCGGAGCTGTGGATAAAGTTGCGTTTGTTGGCTGGCATAGGCCTGTTGCACTTCATCGAGCAAATGAGCGGTGTTTTCCAGTAGCGCCGCAACGGACAAAATCCGCGCGCTCAACAGGCCGATTTGGTATTGCAGAACAGGATCTTCCGCCAGCGTCGGATAAGGTGATTCAAAGGGAATGCGCTTATCCGTCGCCACACTTTGCGCCCCCCACGCCACGATGCCTTCGGCGATACCGAGGTCGATGGCGGCATGGATCAGCCGTCCGCTTTCATGCCAGGCAATGCCGCGATGCGCTTCGTCCCATACCGGGATGACGTAATCTGCGGGTACCGTGACGTTTTCGAGGATAAGTGTCCCACTGGAACTGCCGCGCTGACCGAGGCCATTCCAGTCATCAAGCAGCGTGACACCAGGAGAGTCGGTGCGGATATATGCCAGCGCCTGACCGCCGTGATCGGCTTTGCCTATTACCGTGACCCAGCGGGCGTCGATGGAGCCCGTGGCGTAATATTTGCGCCCGTTAATGCGGTAAACATCACCTTCGGGCACCAGCGTGGTAGCAAAATCGGCTGAATGTTTACCGCCGCGTTCGCTGGCTGCATTGGCGATACGTTCACCCTTCAGCACATCCTGATACAGCACCTGTTGTGCATCCACTGAAGGGAGCAGGGGGATGGTGTCGGTAAAGCCGTAGTGCGGCTGTAGCAATTGCGCGATACCGGCATCGGCCTGCGCCAGGATTCGGCTGACAGCAATCACCTGCGCCTGACTGCCACTCCATCCCCCTGCAGCCTGTGGAACACGTAGTGCCAGCAGGCCCGATCGGCGCAATGTCTCTCGCGCCAGTTGATAATCGCTGTGGAGATCCGCTGTAACGGCCAGCCTGTCCAGCTCTTCTTTTAATGCATAAACTGCGACTGCCACGTCTGGCTCAGCCACTCTTTGTTTACTCATAATTACCCTGATAAAAAGACACATAACGACCAAAAGTTACTGACTGCTAAATCATCTGGTTATTAATTGCATGTGTGAAAATGAAGTGTTAATGACGTTATATTAACTGTTAATAAAATCAATCCTGCCAGTTATGCGTATTTCAGATATTCAATTGCGGAAAGGTTTAAAACATTTTTTACTGCTCGTTATATTCGTTTTTTAGCTTTACATTCCTAATTTAACTATTAGGGCATGGGGGAAGGAGTGGTGAATAAGTGATGTCCTGGGGGCGAGTATGTCCAGATGTTTTTTTTCAATTGAAATTAAAAGAAGGTGCTATTTTGAAGATGACAGGGGGCTGGGCAAGCGTTTTATTTCTGAAATAATACTGTTATTTGCTGTTTTTTGCACTTCGAGAATATTGTCTACATTGGTAGTATTTTCTGGTTCCATTTTTTTGCAAGCAACAAGCTTCAGCCGAGTGCGGTAGAACGCCTCCTGACCCCTCTATTTAGTGAGCCGGAACGGTATTACCTTTATTGAATCTGATAATAAGCGCCTGATGCAGGCGTGTGTGGTGGTTTGATTAATGGCGACGCTGGTCTTTTTTCGCCCTGCACGTTATTGGCCCTGCACGTTATTGATTGGTAGTCTGGGATATTTTTATCGGGAATAGTTCATCCGCTATTCGACTGATGCCCGCGGTACTATGGCCTTTACCAAGGTCAAATATGGATTGTTGGGGGGAACCTCATCGAAAAGGTGCGTGGGAGCATCCAGCAGATAGCCATGCAGACGTCGCGACTTGCGGGGACCCGTTACATCGCAGGTCCAGATATTCAGGCCGTTATCGTGCTTGCGATGTAAATGCAGCTTTTCGAACGATTTCTGAATCCATTGCCAGTCCGAAACGTTTTGCTGTTTTGCCAGAAATGCCGTTTTTGGATGCTCTTGTGCATAGCGTTGAAACAATCCTGGGCTGACCAGATACACCGTGCCAGTAACTGTATGCACTAAAGCTTTCGCATCGTTGATGATCAGCTTGCGAGTTTCGATGTGCTGACGCAACCAGATAATGAAATGTTCGCCAGAAGGCGCGACCTGGATATCGTTCATCAGTGGCGTCAGCGAAGGGATTTCGGCTGGGCGAGTCTCCAAATCACGCTCGGGAGTCCTGGTGGGCAATTCGTCCACAATTGGAGCGCTGGACGGAATTTCAACGTCCGGCGTCCCGAGCAAGTCGAGTAAGGCACCGATACCAACGGTGTTCGCCTTCGGCGCTGAAGATGCCAGGGGGAGGGGAGCGGGTTTGGATATCACGCCAGTGGTGGCCGAAGGTGATTCTTCGTCGCGTGACGGAGCAGAGGTTGCTTCCGCCAAAGCAGCCTCCTCTTGCACCACTTCCACGGTGCCCTGAAACGCCGGCGGACGCTCGCTCCCTTCCCATATCAGAGCCGGTGCAAGCCGAAGCAGTGTGAATGTATGGGTCCAGCCCACATCGCTGGTGACGACCGCTTTCCAGATGGCTTTGTCGTCTGGCGTGGCCTGTAGCATGCCGTGGTCTTGCAGGATGTTGAAGACGTCGGTGTTGTTGGCCGGAATGCCCTCGATGCCCTGAGACAGCAGATGAGCACGCAGCTTGTCTGAAACAGTCTTGGAAACGAGCCACAAGGCATTCTGTGTCAGCCAGCCATCCGACGCCTGCGGCTGGTTCAGTTTCAGTTCTTCCTTGAGCAGGTAGCGAAGGCCCTCCAGCAACTTGCGTTGCAAAGCGTGCTTTGGTGCGGTCATCACCTTTGCAGGATCGCCACCCAATTCCTGGGCGACGGAAGCGCGGTCAGCCTGAGTGACCAGATCGCCCAGCACGCCCGCGTGCTCATACTGTCCTGCCAGCACATAAAGCAGGGCCGACCACAGTTCGGGGTAGCCGCAGAGCCAATCGAGGATTTCGCGATCGAGCACGCGGTTGTATAGCAACCCGCTCGCGGCACTATGCAGGCGGTATTCGCGCTCTTTGCGATAGCGGAAACAGTAGGGATGCTGCAATGGACCGTGCCAGGGGTGCCATATGCTACCACCGCTCGACTCCACGTGAAGATCGACTGCAATTTTTCCGATGTCATGCAGCAACGCGGCATAGGCCGTGGCGGCCGTCCAGGCTTCGGCTTGCACTTCCTGATCCTCCGGCGTCGTTCCAGCTGGAAGGAGGTAAGATTGCCGCAGTTTGAGCGCATAGGCGACGATCTCAAGCCCGTGATCGAGCAGACCGCCGGGATAAGCGTGGTGATGGGACTCTGACGCCGGGAATTGTTGGACCAGCTCCGCATACCGTTCCAGTGGACCGAGGTACAGTGCTGCAAACTGTGGACGCGAGAGCGATGTCCTCTGCCAGATGTGCTCCAGCAGCTTCTGCCGACGCGGCGTTGCCAGCAGCGATGCGGCCTGCTCTGGTCGTATCAGCCCTTTGGCCTTTGTTGCAGTGGCGGAGGTTACAGGAGCAACAGGCGCCGGTCGTTTGCGTTGGAAAAGCGTGAACATGACAACACCCGAGATTGCGGTCGCTTTCCCTTTTCAGGATAGGCCCATTCCCCTTAGGTCCCATTCCCTTGCCCCTTGACGACCTTTTGCCATTGCCGAAACCCTTTGATATAGCCCTGTGGGCCACTTCCAGCGAGCAGGAATGCGGCACGAGTGACATCCCTTTGTTGCCGTTCGTCATCATCTCATATGGCAAATTCAGACTGCGACAGCCACAATAATCCAGCCTTACCTATCGTCGGAAGCGGGATACGATACCGCGCAGGACCAGCGCTTGTTGCTTGATTTTCTCATTTCCCCCCGCATCCTGGGCGGTGAACGGGCGTTTTATGACCTGCTGGAGAAACTGAAGTGCGTTGAATATGATGATAAAACCATTTTTATCAACACCTTGCCACGAATCTGAAAAATTTCCCTGTGTCTGTTCGGGCGTGACTGGGTGTCCAGCAGCGACGAGTTGCACAATGTCGTACAGGAATAATACCCGCTTCCGTATCGTTGGCGGGAAAAATTAAATCCCACCTCTCCAGTCAGTATAAATATCCATTGACGAAAGAAGAGTTGATGTTTTGACGATGCGCATCGAGCGTTTAAGAACAGAATCAATTGAACAAAAGGTGTTATATCTAAAGTATGCGTCGCCTCACAGAATGGCGTTGTGACATTCCGTAATACTTCTTACTGCTTTAGTAAGCAGTATCCTGTCGTAAAGAAAATGGATTGCTACCGTATTTGGAAAAACCAGATATGGGCAAAACCTGAATCATTTTTCTGCAGTTCTGACCCTGCGGAAAAGTGACTTGGGTTTTTTTTTGTCCCTGAAACAGCGTCAGGCATCCATTTCCCCAGGATGTATCTGACTAATAGCCGAGCGTAATTTAAGGATATTGAATGAAATACAAGTCATTAGCCACCGAGATCCTTGAGGGGGTAGGTGGCCGCGGCAATGTGAATAGCGTAATCCACTGTGCAACCCGGCTGCGCTTTAAATTGAAAGATCATAAAAAGGCAAATGTGGCTGCTCTTAAAAACAATTCGGGCGTCATTACGGTAGTAGAAAGTGGCGGGCAGTTTCAGGTTGTGGTCGGGAGTCATGTTGGCGACGTCTATCTGGAGCTTTTAGCTGCTTCCGGTATCAGTGACCAGTCCATCAGTACCAGTAAGAATAACGCCGTGGCTGAGGGCCAGGGAAATATTCTGTCGCGTTTTATCGACATCATATCCGGCATATTTACGCCGTTACTGGGGGTAATGGCCGCATCCGGGCTGTTGAAGGGTTTTTTAGCCCTGAGTCTGGCCTGCGGCTGGATTTCCGGCAGCAGTGGTGCCTACAAGCTTCTGTTTGCCGCCAGCGATGCGCTGTTCTGTTTCTTCCCGATCGTACTGGGTTATACCGCTGGTAAGAAGTTCGGCGGAAATCCCTTTGTTACCATGTGCATTGGCGGTGCCCTGGTGCATCCGTCGATGATTGAGGCCTTCAACGCCATGTCGGCTTCTGATTACCAGCCGGTATATTTCCTCGGTATCCCCATCACTTTTGTAAATTATTCGTCGTCGGTCATTCCCATTATTTTCGCCTCCTGGGTATCGTGCCAGCTGGAAAAACCGCTGAATAAATTCCTGCACATTAATATCCGCAATTTCTTCACCCCGGCATTATGCCTGTTGATCACCGTACCGCTTACGTTCCTGCTAATCGGGCCGGTGACGACATGGTTGAGCCAGCAATTGGCGCACAGCTACCAGCTGATTTACGGGGCAAGCCCGACTATCGCCGGTGGTTTTTGTGGTGCAATGTGGCAAGTGCTGGTGATTTTCGGCCTGCACTGGGGCTTTGTGCCACTGATGATCAACAACTTCAGTGCACTCGGACATGACACCCTGATTGCCATGCTGACCCCGGCGGTGATGGCTCAGTCAGGGGCTGCGCTTGGCGTGTTTCTGCGCACTCGAGACATTAAGCTGAAAGGCGTCGCTGGCACGGCGTTTCCCGCCGGGATCTTCGGCATTACCGAACCGGCTATCTACGGTGTCAACCTGCCTCTTCGCCGTCCTTTCATTCTGGGGTGTGTCGGTGGAGCTCTGGGGGGCGGGATCGCCAGCTACTTCGGCACCACGCAATACTCTTTCGGGCTGCCAAGCATCTTTACTCTCACCCAAATCATTCCGGCAAGCGGCATCGATAGCACTGTCTGGGGTGGCATTGTCGGCACCGTGGTGGCGTTCTTTTTCGCCACCCTGGCCACTTGGCTGTTCGGTGTGAAGCAGGATGCCACCCCGCCGGTGACAGTACCGTCCAGCGCTGCGTCTGCGCAAGCCGTCTCACGTCAGCAAATCATTAGTGCCCCGATCCACGGCGAGATCCTGCCTCTGGAACAGGTTAGCAACCCGACTTTTGCCAGCGGGGCGATGGGGGAGGGAATAGCCATCAGACCACTTTCCGGCCGGGTGGTGTCGCCAGTAAACGGCATCGTGGCATCACTGTTCAAGACCCATCATGCCATCGGGCTGGTTGCGGACGAAGGCGCGGAAGTTCTGATTCACGTAGGTGTCGATACCGTCAGGCTGGACGGGCAGCACTTCACCTCACGAGTCAGGGTGGGCGATGAAATTAAAGTGGGTGATGTGTTGCTGGAGTTCGATTATCAGGCTATTGAATCCGCGGGTTATGACACCGTTACTCCAGTAATTATCACCAACACCCAAGATTACATTGACGTCTTGTCTGTCGCTCAGGGTTATACGCAGGAAGGGGCGCCGCTGCTGAAGCTGGTGCGTTGAGTAAATACTGATAGAGAAAAAATAATGACTCATCGTTTTCCAGAAAAATTTTTGTGTGGGGGCGTGGTAGCCGCCAACCAGGTGGAAGGGGCTTATGATGTTGACTGTAAAGAGCTGTCCACTTCAGGTCTCACCCCGCAGGGAGTGTTCGGCCCGATCTTCGAACACCAGCCAGGCGATCCTCATATTAAAGATGTCGCCATCGATTTCTATCACTGCTATCCGCAAGACATTGCGCTGTTTGCGGAAATGACCTGGTCAGTGCCTCAAAGGCGAAGATGTCTAAGCGTTACGGTTTCCTCTATGTCGACTGAGACGATGATGGCAATGGAACGCTGGATCGCCGCCGCAAGAAGAGCTTTAACTGGTGTGCGGAAGTCATCAAAACACGGGGCGGCGTGCTCAAATGATGCCGGAGGGGCATAAACAATGAACCGAAGAGAATTATTGATTAAGGCTGCCATCGCCGTCGCCAGTGTAAAAATCTTACCGCTGGCGTCGGCCAGAGGCGCGACCTCCTCGCCGGAGGTGTCGCAAGCGTTATCAGCAACGCTACAGCCGCTGCATCGCTGGGTGTCACTGGCAGAAACGCTGAAGCCCGTATTGCATGAAGAAGTGCACACCATTGTGGGGGCGGTACAGCCGCAGAAAGATACCGCGCTGCCGCTGGGATGGCGCATGACGCCGATGTACACGCCGGATGAGCTGGCACGTAAGACATTCAGAACCGGCGAGCACGTTATTGTCGATTTCGGCAATCACTATACCGGTTATCTGAGTTTTCTCCTCGGCTGGCAGGGCGTATCCTGCGATGCCCCGGCCCGTCTGCGTCTGGTGTTCGGTGAGGTCGTGACTGATGTGGCTGTCCCCCTCTATCCCTACAATGGCTGGATAAGTGCTTCCTGGCTACCGGATGAAGTAGTGAATGTCGATTTCCTGCCACAGCAGGTGACCATTGGTCGCCGCCACGCCTTCCGTTACGTGCGTATTGAGGTCGTCGCCGTGTCGGAAAACTTCAGCATCATACTGAGCAACATCTCTGTGCGGGCTACGTCGTCAGCAGGTCAGGATACCGGCCGACCCTCACGTTATGACAGCCAGTTGCTAGAGGCCATCGATAAGGCGAGTATTCGTACCCTCCACGAGTGCATGCAGACTGTATTTGAGGATGGTCCGAGGCGGGACTGTCGCCTCTGGATGGGGGATTTGCGTCTGCAGGCTCAGACGAACTATGTAAGTTTCCGCAATCTCGATCTTGTGCGGCGCTGCCTCTATTTGTTCGCCGGTTTGACGCGGGCCGACGGGTACGTCACAGCCTGCGTATATGAGAAACCCCAGCCGCGTATTGGTGAAGTGGTGCTGCTGGACTATTCGGCGCTGTTCGGCGACGTATTACTCGGCTATCTGCGTGCCAGCCAGGATAAGGCTACCGCTTCTGAACTCTGGCCGGTCGCCAAAAAGCAGATCGAATTATTGCTGAGACACGTTGAGCCTGATGGCTTATTCCGAGCGCCTGAGAAAGAAGGCTTTGTCTTTATCGACTGGGATGCAGCCAAAGATCAGCAGGCGGCCCTGAACGGGCTGGAGCGGCAGGCTGCAATGCAGGGTGTTCTGATTTATAGCTGCCGCAGCCTGCTGGATCTTGGACGCGAGATTGCGACGCATGATGATTTGTCTTTGCTTGAAACAGCGATAACACGACTTAGTGATGCAGCCAGGGCGCATTTTTATGACGAGAAACTGGGGTTGTTCATCAGTGGTGAACGGCGACAGGTTTCCTGGGCATCAAACGCCTGGCTGTCACTTGCTCAGGTTCTCCCTGCGCAGCAGAGCGCTGTCGCGTTACAACGAGTGATGGTGCATGGTACTGCAGTGCGACCGCTGACGCCTTATCTTTACCACCATATGGTGGACGCGCTGGTGCAGAGCGGATTGCCGCAACAAGCGCGAAAACTGGTTGAACGCTACTGGGGCGAAATGATCAAGGCCGACGCCGATACCTTCTGGGAGGCTTTTGATCCGAAGAGCCCGCTGACATCACCTTATGGGGGCCAGCAGATAAATAGCTTCTGCCATGCGTGGAGTTGTACTCCAGCCTGTTTTATTCGTCAGCAGTTCAGGCCTCAGAATATCTAAATAAACAGGCAATAACACGACGCGTATGGAGGTGCGTCGGAAGGAGAGCCCGCGTTTCATAATGCGGGTGGGATGACTGTAGCCAAAATTTGGCAGGGCCATCAGATACTCTTAATATCTGATTACCTAACATGAGCATTTTATGAATTATAAAATACAACTAATGATAGCGCTGATGTCTTCATCGATTTTCACTAATGGTGCTGTGGCAGCTCAATTGTCTGTTGAGCAGAGGCTTGAGCTTCTGGAGAAAGAACTGGCGAAAAATAAAGAGGAACTGCAAACGACGAGACGGGAATTGCAGCAATATAAAGCATTCCTTGAGCCGAAATATGAAAGTTCCGGTTCCTCCGTTGCTGTAAAACACGACCGCAAAACGCAGGAAACTAAACCGGAGATTACGGCCTCTGTTACCGGCGAGACATCGGCAAAGGATGTTACTCTGTCCGATATCAGTAAATATGTTCAGGATGATTTGGGCTTTAAATATAGCGGCTATTTCCGTACTGGCTGGGCGACAGCGAGCCGCGGGAAGCCAGCTTCTTATGCTGCTGGCGCTTTAGGTCGTTTTGGTAATGAATACGGCGGCTGGTTTGACTTTATTCTGGATAAGCGTGTTTATTCAGATAATGGCAAAACGGTTAACGCAGTGGTTCAGCTGGATGGCAACGTCAGTCAATCCTACAGTAACGGGTCGTTTAATACTTATGAGGATAACATTCTGCAATTCTCAGATATGTATGTAACGACCACAGGTTTTGTTCCATTTCTGCCTGAAGCGACATTCTGGGTCGGGAAGCACTATTTACGTAATTATGAAATTCAGATGCTGGACTGGAAAGCTCATAAAGCCGACTCTGCGGGCGCGGTTGGACTGGAAAATATCAGGCTCGGAGCAGGCACGCTGGATGTTGCGTTATTGCGTCAGGATTTAAAACTGTATTCAAAGGATTACGCCTCCACGACTCCGGTCAATACAAACGCCATTGATATACGCTGGCGGGATATTCCGTTATGGGAAAAAGCAACGCTGGAGATTGACGGAAAATACAATAGCCCTAACCGAGATAATGAATCAAAATCGGAAACATACTTCGGAATGAAAGATGCCTGGCTGGCGACAGGAGTGGTGCGACAGAATTTCGATGATGGTGGTTTTAACGAATTCGTTATTCAGGGGGCCAGTAACTCAATTGCCAGCGGCTTTATGCATATTTCCGATTCCAATCCTGATTATGGGTACGGCTCTTACTATTATGGTGAGCATACGAATGGAACTGGCATTCGTTTGATTTCTCAGGGAGAAATGTATGTCCGCCCGGATGTGATCATGGCAAATGCGCTGGTTTATGGTCATGGCAATGACCTCTACAGCTATGAAACCGGGGCGCATACCGACTTCGACACTTTCCGCGCTGTTTTACGTCCGGCTTACATCTGGGATGATTTCAATCAGACGGGGGTCGAACTGGCTTATTTCAGGCAAACGAACAAGGCCAGTGGCAGCAGCTATCATGAAGCGGGATACAAAGCGACCCTGTTTCACACATTCAAAGTGGATACCAGTATGCTGAGATCTCGTCCCGAAATTCGTTTTTATGGCACATATATAAAGTCACTAGAGAACCAAATATCTGAATACTCATTTGAAGACGACAAGAACGATCAATTCAGTCTCGGCGTTCAGGCGGAAGTATGGTGGTGAGGCTGGCAACCCTAAGGACACAATACCAGGAGGAAAAACGATGAAACGATTTGCTTTTTGTTCGCGCTGGAGTTGGCAGGGACGGTTTTCGGCGCTCATGCCGCGCCATTCTCGGCGACACCACATGAAGCGCTGCCAGTGAGCCAGTACATTATCCAGGTCAACGCGGCAACAGTATAATCTTTCGCCAGTTTGCCCTGCTTCAGATGTGCAGGACCTGGCGTGGCTGGCAAACCAACCTCGCTCTGTGCTGTTCCTACGACAGCCACGCGGGCGGGTGTGCACTTGCTGTCGCATGGCCAGCGCAAGGCCGGGCTCATGGAGGCGATTCACGGCATCTTCGCTTCGGATATGGCCGGCCAGGTGCTGGCTTTCGACAATGATGCATCCGATGCCTACGCAGAAATCGCGGCATCCCGCAAACTGGCGGGCAAGCCGATCAGCCAGTTCGACGCCATGATTGCGGCGATCGCAAAGTCGCGAGGCGCCAGCCTGGCAACCCGCAACGTCAAGGACTTTGTGGACTGTGGCATCACGGTGGTCTACCCGTGGAAGCGTTGATCCAGTGCTTGAGACACGAGAACGAACAAAGCCCCCTTGTGGAGGTCTGATGTAAGAAGGCAGTGCCTCCAATCCGTCTGCGAACGACACAGGAAGATATTTCAACCATGAACTGATGCAGCAGTGAGAAGCGAGGATATGACCATGGCAACGCACGCACACAACAAAGGATGGGCCTATCGGCTCGGTAGCGGCATGGGGCGTGCCTGGCGTGGTTATGCCCGCTTGGAGAAGAAGGCTGCACACTGGCTGGTTGCGCAAGGCGTCCCCAGGGGGGTGGCATCGGCTCTCCCGTGGCTTGCCAGGCTCGCGGTACTGGGCGTTCTTCTCTACGTCGCGTTCTGGCTGGCCTTGCTGCTCCTGTTCGCTGTCGCAGTTGCCTGGTCGGCCGGACGTGGCGACGCCGCGGAAGAAAAGATGTGGGTGTTTACCAGTCAGGAAGATCTCCGCGAGACACCAGGATACGATCCGGTGCCTTACAACGATACTGATCATCCGGACTTTCCCGATGAAAAGGACCTCTGAACGCCAAGCTACTTCAGCTTGCTTGAAACGACGCCAGGTCCTTTCCCTCCAGCAGATGCTGCGTCTTTGGTGCTGTTCGAAAAGGCGGAAATCACTCCAGCTGCACGAACCCCAACCCAAGTCAACGCGGTGAGCCAGAAGCCAGGCAGCACCAGGAACACCGTCGCCATGACGAAATTCAACAAGAGATCCCCGAACGCGTTGTTCAGCCCCATCACCGGGTCGAAATTTGTCATGGGGCGGTTGTAACCCCATCCCCAGCCATAGAGCGCGTCCAGGATCGTGGAATCGATCCAGCGTGCCAACTGGAACCAGAAATCCACGAAGAATAGGGCGAACTGGACCACGCTGACAGTCACCACAGTCTTCAGATCGTAGGTGCCGATCACCAGCACGAGCGGAATGCAGATCACCAGCGCCATCTTGAGCAGCGACAAGGCCATGGGTAGCGCCTGACGCATCACATCCATTGCTGGAAAGACGCCCACCGCGCCCACAGCCATCCCCACATCACCCGCAGCCCGGGTAACGACATTCGGTAGCGTTTTGTCGATTTGCCCGCCGTAATCGGTGTAGACCGCACCCTGGTTCAGCTTCTGCTGGCGGGGTGCGGCGATGGCGCGGATCACGGAATCGTCCAGTTCGGTCCTGGAGATGAAATCAGCCCAGTTCGCCATGCGCGAAAGCAGATTGGGATCGACCTGAGCCAGCAGGCGGGCGCGCAGGCCGGTTGAGCCATCCGACCACCATTCCCGGCAGTTCGGGTATCCGGCGCCGCTCGGCACTTCGGTCAATCCGGCGTCGCGACTGTCGTCGTAGGGCCAGGACTCGCGAGGCGTGTCCGAGCGATAGGTGTCGTAGTAGCCGGGCGTATCGACAAAGTAGCTGGAGCCGATCCAGCTGACGTCCGCCATCTGTTCCTCGCTAAGGGCCGGCCGGTTCATGAACAGCCTGGCCCGCGCAGGACCATAGCAATTGAGCGCGAAATCCGTCACCTCCTGAGCCAGCAGGGGGTCGTCGATACGGGTGTTGTCGATGTCCATCCGCATCTGCCGCAGATCGGTTCCGCACGGGATCGCTGCAACAGCCGCGCCGGTGACCGCCTTCGAGATCGAGTGCATGAAGAACCACCACACCGGCACCCTGGCGGACTGGTTGTTGAGGGTTGTAAATGACTGGCCCCAGCCGGTGTCGCCAGGCGCAGGAACGTTCACCTGGCACTGGCTGGAGCGTGACTGGTCGAAGCTGATGGTGTTGAGGTCGACGTCGATGAACGGAATGCCGGCGAACATGATCACTACGATGCCGACAAACACCCGGTTTTCGATCCGCATCGAAGAAAGCACGCCCTTGTTACCCTCGTCGGCCCCCTCCGCACGGGCTTTCAGCCATTCCTGAATAACGATGGCGAGAAACGGGATCGCAAACAGACCGCTGGCGACCAGGACTGACCAGATGCCGTTGTGGACGATCCACCCCACCAGTGTCAGATAATACTCCAGATAGTCGGACGCGTAGAGAGTCATGGTGTTCTCCGCGCCTCAGGTGGATTGCAGCAGCAGGCTGCCTTCAAGGACGACCAGAGCCATCACGCAGGCGATTTCAACGCGGATGAGACGCTGGCGCGATTCCGCGCAGGGTTCGCAAACCAGGACCCGTTTGCGCATCCACAGCCATCCCCAGGCGAACCCTGCATAAAGCAGCAGACGCCATGCCTGGAAATAGCCCATATGGTCATCCATCCAGCGCTCCCAGCCTTCAATGCTGCCCAGCACACGGATGCCGATCAGGTTGATCCCGATCGCCACAGCGAGCAGCAGGACTGTCCAGAGCAGCGCATAGCAGACGCGACGGTTGAACAGCCACCGCATCCGGCGCCAGACGGGGATCATGGATTGCTTCCTCCCGACTGCGACTTCTGCAACTCGTCGAGGCGATTGGGAACGGGATCGCCCTGGTACACGCCGCGCGAACCCGCAGCGCGGGTGCTGTGACGCTGGATGATTTGCATTGGCGAATTGTTGGCAAGCTCGCGGCGCAGTTCGAGCTCGGTCTTGAGGTTGTTGATCTCACGGTCGAGAATGTTGCTCTCCTGCGTGACCGCCTCCTGAGCCATTTCGTTCGCGGCGACATTCGGCTCCATCCGCCCGGTCAGCAGCGTGCGTTGAAGCAGCAATGCTTTTTCCAGAACGCTGGCGAGCGCCACCTCGGAAGCAAGGCGCCTTGCGAGGATGTTCTGGTCTGGTTCGTCGCGCAGCGCCTCGATCACGCCACGGGTGATAGGCAAGGAAGTGCTGCTGGCCGCTTGAAGGTTATCGAAGCTCATCGACTGGCTGCCCGAGATCAGTTCCTGCAGGCTTTCCAGTTTGGTCTCATACTCTTCCTGAATAAGCGGGGTCAGCCCGACACCGGGAGTGGTCTGCGTTTTGGTGCAGCTCTCGCAGGTGCGTTGTTCCTGCTCGCCCAGCACACGCGTGGCCCAGGTAACAGCAGACTGCGGAGAGGTCCAGGTCTGGCACGTCAGCCGGTCGCCGCAACTGCCGGAATCGATGGATGAGGTGTCATCGACGCTGCGGCCATTGACCAGGTTATATCCCGCGCGCGTGACGTCAGCGACGACACGGACAGGCGCCTGACCTGAACCGCCGGCATTGTCGCCTCCGACCCATGGCACGCCTTCATTGCCCCTGCTGCTTTCGGCTTCCTCGATCGCGGAAACCGCATCGGTGCTGGCAACGGCCTTCTTGAGTGCCATGCCCTCGGCGAGCTGGTCCCAGCCGAGCTGGCCGCCGGCCATGTCGGCCATCCTGTTCGCGATCGCCCTGCAGGTGAGTTTCGAGCGGTCGAAATCGAGTCTGGCTTGCAGGACACCGTTGGTGAGCAGGTTATAGAGACCGGGATCGGCGCGCTGGATGATCAGTGCAGGCAGCGAAGCCACCGCACTGGTGGCGTTCTGGATCACATTCGACATGATGGTATGGAACCCGTTGGTGATGCCGTTCAACTGGTTCTGCAGCGTGGTGGTGAGGCTCATGTCGCCGCAAATGAGGTTGCTGTTCCATCCGATGCCAACACCGATCGAGCGCATGTTGGCCGCGCCCGACATGGATACGGCCCGGCCGCCGCCGATGCTGTACAGCACATCGTCGCCAATGACGCTGCCGCGATGCTGCAGGCCATATTCGTTGACGCTCGTCTGGGCCGCGACACCGGAGTATGCTGCCGTCAGGACACAAACGAGCAGAGCCCGGCGTAGACGTTTGCGGGCCGCAGGAACAGGAGAGAGTGAAACCATCTCAGTAACCTCCACCGAAGTCGACGCTGCCAAGGAATATCTGGCCCCGGCGCTGGCAGCAGCTGTAGGGCCGCCAGAGCGCCCAGGCATAGTTACCCTGCAGGGCCTGGATGCGCTGGTTCGAATGGGGGAAGGCAGCGCACGAACTGGACATCGTGGGGGTGAGTTCCTGCCACTTGCCGGTGGACGCATCTCCTTCGACGAGCTCGCCTGCCGGCCAGTAGCCGTCACGAGCGGTGGCGAGCAGAGGCTGATAGACGTGGATCTGGCCGCGGCGGGTAACGACATCGCCCGCACGCTGCGCGATAACTGCGCCGCTCATGTAATCGTCAGTCTGATGCAGGAAACCGCCGCGTGGGTAGACCGCGCCCCACAGGTTGAGAGAAGTCCGGTCTCCTATCTCGCGCATGCCGGGGATCAGAGCTTCGGGATAGACGGCTTCGGGCACGTTGTAGCGCCACGCCACCGTGTCGAGCGCGCTCAACAGATACGGCAAGAAGGCCGTACCCGCGCCCTCGCAGGTGTAGCCGGAGGCACTGGCGAAGCGACTGAACACTGCACCAACGGGATGGCCGATCACGTCTGCATTCTTGAACTTCAACAGGTTGTTTTCATGGTCCTGGTTGGTCGTGCCGTCACCTCCTGCTTGCGCCGTGGTATTGGGCAAGCTCATGGCGCGAACTTCGATCCACGGATTCTCGCCAGTATTGGCATAGCTGGATACCACGGCATCCGGTACGTAATGGCGGATTTTCACAGAGGTCCGGACCGAGCACCCAAAGGCGGTGCAGAAAAGCCAGTAGCAGATGCCGACCACCCGATATTCCATACAGTCCGGGGACAGCGCTGAAGCGGTGATCGTTGCGGTGTTGAGCGCGAAGGCGGACGATGCTGTACCAATCATGAGGGCTGCAATTGCGGCACGAAGACGGCGGGCGCGCTTCATGGGTGCACCCTCCGGTATTCCTCGATACGCGCAACAGCCCTCGCCACATCCGGTTCGCCGTAGATGACGTAGCGCCGGTCGACGACGACGGCAGGAACGGTGAAAACTCTGAGATCCCAGGCATCGGCCACTCCCTGATAGGCAGCGGCGAGATCGCGCTGCAGCCGGGCTTCCCCTTGCTTCAGGCGTTCCTGGACGATTACCCGGGCACGGTGGGGATCAGCGGGCAGATCGCTCGCGAGGCTGGCCTCGATTTCCTGTGCTGCGTCTAGGTGGACGACACTGGTGTTGTCCGCCGATTTCAACCTGACGGATCGGTCGGTAAAGACTGTCACGTCGGCGGCATTGGTCGCCTGGCAGAGAAGGCCGCATGCCACGTACAAGGCGGTGGCCAATGCCGATGAAAATCGCATCAGACCTGATGGGGGGCGAAACGGGTTGATCATGTCCGGACTCCTGCAGCATGTTGCCGTTGTGGAGTCCCAGAGTTCATCCGGAACGTACCTTCGTGTCAGTCAACAATCGGAATTCGGAAGTGCCCGTATTTAGTGCGCCGGTTCATGCCGGCAGCCGTTCTGCCGGATCAATAAGTTCGGGGGTACTCCAGTCTGGGACTATAGGGTCAAGTACATGTCACGAGATGACACTCGTATTCCTTGTTCATATTTCCCATTGCTGTTTTGCACCTATCGCTAGTCACTTTTCTTCTTTTACTTTAATCATTCAACCATTTAATCTAACACAAGAGCAAAATAACGATTTTTTAATTACAGATAAGAGTCAAAATGAACGTCAGAGAACTTTATCGTCGCGACCGCCAGGGAATTATTGTACTTCTTTTGTCGGTCGCCATTTTTATTGCGTTCACTCTTTTTCTCCCCCGTTTTTTATCTGCGGATAATCTGATTAATTTAGTTCGTAGCGTCACGCTTCTCGGTATTCTCGCCGTCGCAATGGGTATGATAGTGATTGGTCGTGGCATCGATCTCTCCTTAATATCGATCATGGCGATGTCCACATCCTGGTTATTGAGCCTGCTTAATCAGCAGATTTCGTTAGCGGTGGCTTTACCGTTAACCCTGCTGGCGGTGATTTCCATTGGCACGCTGAACGGCATCCTTATTGCCTACGCAGAGATCCCGGCGTTGTTTGCTACCCTAGCGACCGGCATTCTGATCTATGGCGTCGGGCGCTCCCTGCTGATCAGCCAGGATGTGATTTATCTGCCGGCGTCTCAGCATCGCATTGCGGCACTGGGCGATGCGACCATCGGACCGGTGCCACTGGAGATCATTCTGTTCTTTGTGCTGGCGGTGCTGATGGCCTTGCTGCTGCGTTATTTCAAATATGGCCGTTATCTCTATTTAATGGGGGATAATTTACAGGCTGCTCGTAATATCGGCATTCCGGTCCGTCCTTTGATTACTGCCCAGTATATCGTCTCTGCACTGGTGGCGTTTGTGGCCGGTTTAGTTATTGTGGCCAGTCTGCACTCCATTAATACCCGCATTATTAACTCAACTTTACTTTATGACGTGATATTAGTGGTGGTAGTGGGGGGGATTGGTTTATCCGGCGGTCGGGGCGGTATGCGCAATGTTATTTATGGCACGCTTTTGATTGGGCTGTTAATAAATGGCTTAACCATTCTCGATATTTCTGATCTCTATCAAAATCTGATTAAAGCCAGTTTCCTTTTAATTGCTCTGATTATAGACGGGATAATGAATCCCCGTGACGAACAAACGGACCAACAGGGCGACATCTGAGTTAGCACTTCTTCGCTTACAGGGTACTGAATATGAAAAAATGGCAGAAAATCGTGGTGTTGGGCCTGGCGTTAAGCATGTGGGGAAGTTATGCCTTTGGTCGCGATGATCCCGGGCCGGGAAGTGTGGCAGAACATTTCAAAGATAAAACCGTGGTGCTGATCCCGATGGCGATGGGGATGGATTTGTCGCAGGGCTGGGCATATTACATCGGTAAGTCGCTGAAAGCAGCAGGCATCAACTTTGAAACGCGCGATCCCAACTGGAAGACTGACGACGGTGCGGATGCCCTGACCGACGCCATCAATCGTAAAGTGGCCGCGGTGATTGTGCAGTCGCCCGACCTGCAATCCTACTCACGCCTGTATAAACGGGCGCAGCAGGCAGGCATTTATGTCATTCAGGTGGATAACCCGAGCAACTTCTCCTCAGATGCTTTTGTTGGCAGCAACTGGACGACTGTCGGGCAGTTGGAAGCACAGGCTGTGGTGAACGGTTGTGGGACCAGTTCCACGAAAAAAATTGGTGTGATTCAGGGCGATCAGGTGAATGCCTCCAGCCTTGATCAGTGGGAAGGACTACAGGCTGAACTGAAAAAGCATCCGGGCTTTGAAGTGGTCGCCGCGCCATATTCTAACTGGGATGAAACCACTGCACGTAACGTGACCAATACGCTGATTCAGCAGCATCCTGATGTGTGTGGCATTGTTGATTTCTGGTCAACCACCGCGCAGGGCACCGGTGCCGCCATTCGTGATGCAGGCAAGACGGGCAAAATCTATCTCGCCACCACCGGAGGTGGTGAGCAGGCGGACTGTGATCGTCTCAACAATGGCGTAATTGATGCGCTGGTCTCAACCGATGTACCGAATCAGTCGCGCGATATCAGTACGCTGGTGAAATATTTGTTGCAAAGCGGCGTGCAGGCTGGCACCAGCAAAACTTGGCTTTATACCCCTGAATCGATTACGACACGTAATGATCTGAAGCCTGGCACCTGCTGGTCACTGAAAGCCAACGCTGCCGCCTGACTTTTCCCGGTCAGTCGTGTGCGGCTGACCGCTTCGCTTACCTGGTCTTTATCATGTCTATACGCGAACGGGCGGCACAAATCCGCTACAACCTGATTCCTGGTTATCTGATTGGTGAGCTGCTGACGAAACGCTGGATCGACAACGTGATCCCGCTGCTGTTTCTGCTGATTCTGTTACCGGTACTTAACCATTTCCTGCCTGGTTTTCTGGCACTCGCCAGCCTGACGGATATCTCCCGACAGTGGGGCGAGTTTGCCCTGGTGGTGATGGGGCTGAGCATTGTGATGCTGGGCGGGGGGATTGATTTGAGCGTGGGAGCTATCTTTGCCCTCAGTGCTTTTACCTCCGTGGCGGCCAATGCGTTGCTGGCGCTGCCATTGTGGCAAACTCTGTTGATATCGCTGGCTGTCGGGGCGCTGGCGGGTGCCTTCAATGGAGTGCTGATTGGCTATCTGCGCCTGCGGGCATTTCTGACCACCCTGGTCAGTTTTATCCTGCTGCGCACGTTGTTTGATATTCTGGTAGTGAAGTACGCCACGCAAATTCAGCAATCGTCGGTTGATAATCCGCTGTGGGATTTCGTGGGCGAAGAGAAGATCGGCCCGTTACCGGTCAGCTTTGCGCTGGCGGTGCTGGTGGCGGTTGTGCTGCATTTGCTGTTGAGCCGGATGCGGCTGGGTTGGCATATCCAGTCGGTGGGCGGCTCGCGTCGTTCTGCGTGGAATACCGGCATTGCTGTGCGCCGTACGGTTTTTATCACCTATGTTCTCTCCGGTTTATGCTGCGGTCTGGCGGGCTTTTTGCTCGGCGCACGCATGAGCGGTGTTGGCCCGGGGACGGGGCAGGGACTGGAGATCATGGCGCTCACCGCTGGCGTGGTGGGCGGTAATAGTCTCGGCGGTGGACGTGGCTCCATCATGAAAGGCATCCTTGGGGCGATCATCGTACTGCTACTGACGCTGGCGCTGATCCGTCTCGGATTACCCAGCGGCAGCACTCAGCTGGTGCTGGGTGTGGTGTTGATCGCTGCCGTATTTCTCGATATTCGCTGGTTAAAGAACCGTCACAAGGTGCTTGCCAATGTGTATGTAGCACCCATCTATACCCGGATGGGGGCAACCCCTTCGGCAGAACCCGCTGCACAGTCCACCTGGTCGCTGAACGACAAACTGGCCGATACCGAGTTTATCGGCCTCGGCGAGCTGGAAGGGCCGGAAGATGTGATTCTGGATAAGGACGACCATCTCTATTGCGGCACCCGCCACGGTGAAATCATCCGTTTCTTCGCACCCGACTATCAGCGTTCGGAGGTGTTCAGCCATATCGGGGGTTTTCCTCTCGGTCTGGCGCTGGATAAAGATCAATCGTTGAAGATCTGCGTCGGTGCGATGGGGTTGTATTCCGTTGCACCTGATCGCACTGTACAGCAACTTTCGACCCAAACCCGTCGCTCGTGGCTCTCGGTGGTGGATGATGCGCGACTGCGTGACCCCAACGATTGTGATATTGCACCGGATGGCCGGGTGTTTTTTACCGATTCCACCACGCGCTATGATGCCCATGAGTGGGCGCTGGATAGTATCGAAAGCCGTCCGACCGGCCGTCTGCTGTGTTACTACCCGGAGAGCGGCAAAACCGAGACGCTGCTGAGTGGTCTGCGTTACACCAACGGTGTCTGTATCGCTCATGACGGACTGTCATTGTTTCTGGCCGAGTCATGGGCGTGCCGTGTCCACCGTTACTGGTTCGACGGACCGAAAAAAGGCCAGCTGGAGTGCGTCATCCGCGATATGCCCGGTTATCCCGACAACATTAATCGCGCGTCTGACGGCACTTACTGGATGGCATGGCTTGGCATGCGCACCCCCACCTTCGACCTTGCCTTACGTCATCCCTCGATGCGACGGCGCATGACCCGGCGGCTTGTGCAGGATGAATGGCTGTTTCCCAACATCAATACCGGTGGCGTGGTGAAATTCAACGAGCAGGGCGAGATTCAGGATGTGCTGGGTAATCTGGGCGGCATGAGCCATCCGATGGTGACTTCCATGCGCGAGCATAAGGGCTACCTCTACATTGGCGGGATTCTGAATAACCGCATTGGTCGCTACCGATTGCCTGACGCGGACCCTCACTGGACCGGTTATCACTCGTATTGGGGGAAAGGGACATGAGCCGTTTTTCACTGCTCGATTTTTTTCGCGCTAAGGCATTAACCATTCCGCCGCTGGACGGGCCGTTCCAGCCCAACACCGCGCTGGATGATTCGTCTGCCTGGCTGGAGACGCTGCAACCCGATAATTTAACTGCCGAGGGCGAACGGGTGCTGTTTTCCAGTAACCATCGCCTGTTGCAGGTTCAGCAACAGGCGAACGGTACGACGACCCTGCTGTGGGAATTTCCGCAGCCGATCATCAGTATCGCCGCGCGTCCCGGCGGTGGCCTGGTGTTGGCATTGTCCGACGATTCGTTATGGTTTTGGCAGGACGATGCGCCGCAGTCCCTCACGCCACCGCACGCGGAGGTACGCTGCATCACCGCCATGCTGTTTCTCGATCGCCAGCGTCTGGTGTTGTGCAGCGGTTCGCGGCGGTTGCCTGCCAGCGAGTGGTCGCGTGATTTGCTGTTAAAACACCGTGAAGGGGCGGTGTGGTTATGGGACCTGGCCGAACGTCAGGCTCGTCGACTCGTTTACGGGTTGGGCTATCCGCAGGGGATCAGCCGTGGCCGTCAGCCCGATACGTTGCTGGTGACAGAAAGCTGGAACCATCGGGTGCTTGAGGTTTCACTGCGCGGGTCTGACTTCAGCGTGGTGCTGGATCGTTTGCCCGCCTATCCCTCGCGTATCGTTGCCGCTCATGACGGCAGCGGCTACTGGTTGAGTTGCTTTGCACCGCGCAACCGGCTGGTGGAGTTCGTTTTACAAGAGAAAGCCTATCGGCTGGCGATGCTGGCCGAAGTTGCCCCCCTTTTCTGGATCGCGCCTGCGTATTCCTCTGGCCACAGCTTTCTCGAACCGTTGCAATGTGGCGGGATTAAAACCATGGGTGTGCATAAACCCTGGTCACCCAGTCGCTCCTGGGGGCTGGTGGTGCGGCTGGATAAACAGGGGCAGCCGATTGCCAGTTACCACAGCCGGGCCGATGGTCAGCGACACGGTGTGAACAGCGTGCTGGATACTGGCGATGCGCTGTGGGTGGCATCGCGCGGCGGCAATGTTTTGATGAATCTGCGACAGGAGCGTCAGCATGCATGAGTTGCTGAGATTAGATCACATCAGTAAGCATTATCACGGTGCGCGGGCGCTGGATGACGTGAGTTTTAGCCTGCGCGCTGGGGAGATCCACGCGCTGCTGGGGGAGAATGGTGCGGGTAAATCAACGCTCAGCAAAATTATTGCCGGAGTGGTCACGCCGGAACAGGGGGCGCTGCACTGGGAAGGCCTGCCTGTCCGTTTTACGTCACCCGTCGCCGCACACAGGCAGGGCATTGCCATGGTCTTCCAGGAGACCAGCCTGATCCCGTCCATGACAGTGGCGCAGAATATCTGGCTGGGTGACGAGAAGGCTTTCAACCAGCTGCGCAGCGTCTACATCGCAGCGCAGCAATTTCTCCAGGCGCTGAATTTCCCGGTTGATCCTGGCGCGCAGGTGTCCAGCCTGGGGGCCGCCAAACGGCAAATGGTGGAGATCGCGCGGGCGGTACGTTTGCAGGCAAAGGTGATTATCTTCGATGAGCCGACAGCCACCTTAACGCCGGAAGAAAAACGCCACTTTTTCGCCCTTATCCGCCGCTTGCAGCAACGGGGAATTACGTTGGTATTTATCAGCCATGCCATTGAAGAAGCGTTGCTGCTGGCGGATCGCATCACTATCCTGCGCGACGGTCAGCATGTGATTACCGATGATGTGCAAACATTTAACCGTGAAAGCATTATTGCTCACATGGTGGGCAGAACCACGACGGAGAGGGCGACCCAGGCGGGGAGGACACCGCGTCCGGCAGGGAAGAAAATCCTTAGCGTACAGGATCTGTCGCGCGGCAACGCGGTTCGCAATAACGCGTTTTCGATCTACCGGGGCCAGATTACCGGGATTTTTGGTCTGGTGGGGTCAGGACGTACCGAAACCGCACGCATTATCGCTGGTATCGATAAGCGGGATTTTTCACGCGGTGGCGTGATTGAACTTAACGGGCAGCCGGTGCGTTATCGTGTTCCGCGTCAGGCGATGAAAGATGGTATCGCCTATGTGACCGAAGATCGCAAATCTGAAGGCTTTTTTGATACGGCAACCCTTGCCGAAAATCTCTACGCCGGATTGCTGGCTTCCGGTCTGCATCGATCTCCCTTCATCAGCCGACGGGCGCAAACCGCGCTGGCTGAACTGTGGCGCAAACGGCTCAATATTCGCGCGCTGAATCCGCAGGAGCCGGTGGTGGCGCTGTCGGGTGGTAACCAGCAAAAGGTAGTAATTGGTAAAAGCCTGGTGCAGCAACCACAGCTGATCATTTTTGATGAGCCGACGCGCGGCGTGGACGTTGGTGCAATCCAGGAAATTCATCAGCTGATTAACCAACTGGCGGATGATGGCATGGCAGTCGTGGTGATCTCCTCCTATCTGCCGGAGATGCTGACGCTGGCCGATCGTATCCTGGTGTCGCGGCAGGGGAGGATTGTGGAAGAATTCCTTGCCGACCAGGCCGACGAGAAAAAAATCATGTATGCCGCAGTGCACTAAGCGGTTAATCACGGGAGAATCAGCATGGCGTTAGTGAATTATATCAATGAAGCCCAGGCCGAACCGCGAGTCAAAGCGGTGTTTGACGACATTAAACAAACACGGCAGGTGGAGACTATTAACAATTTCTGGCTGGCGCTGGCGAACGATCCTGCCGCCCTAGAGCGAACCTGGTCGAGTCTGAAGGCAATTATGTCAGCAGAGGGGGAGCTGGACCCGCTGACCAAAGAGCTGGTTTATGTGGCTGTTTCCATCACTAACGGCTGTGATTACTGTACGGTTTCGCACCTGGCAGCAGCGCGTAAGGCGGGACTGACTGCAGGACAACGCAACGAATTGCTGGCGATTATCGGCATGGCTAATGAAACCAACCGGCTGGCGACGGGATATCAGGTTGATATTGATCCGGCACTGCACAGCTACGCGGCAGGTATATAATCAAGCAAGGAAATCAAGGGAATGTAGCTGATATTCCACTTGGGTCATATTATTCAGCGATTCATGCGGGCTGGCGAAATGAAAAAAATGAAGTCACCAGGCTGCAGATACTTTCGCCGAACTGCTCAGGTCCCGGTATCATCCAGCGGTAGCGAGTCGATGCCGCGCGCCCGGTCGATCTTTTCCGCGACTTTGAAGGCGGCATCCAGTTCACTTATCTCAAATTCCTGCATCAATTGGTATCGTTCTGCCTTCTCCTCCGGTTCCGTCATGGCAAGTGCCAGGTACAGGCTTGGCGGGACGGCGCGGAACAGCAATTCCATTGACCTGGACAGGATCACCCCTTCGGTGAACTTTCCAGCCTCTTTCCGGGCTGAAAGCATCAGGGCTTTCTGGGACGGGTTCAGCTCACGGAACCGGGCGATCTTTTCCACTTCATCCGGCGGCATCGAAAGGCAGATCCACCATTCGATCATGTTGAGCATCGGTTCCGCCGCCCTGGGCAGGTCGTCGAGGTTCTGGGTCGCGAGCCAGTACCATGCACCGAGCTTGCGCCACATCTTCGTGATCTTCACGACATAGGGTGCCAGGAGCGGATTCTTCGTGATGATATGGCCCTCGTCGGTCACATTGATGATGGGACGACCGAGGAACTGATCCCGCTCTGCGATGTTGTTGACCGTGTTGATCAGGCTGATATAGGCAATCGAAAGCTGGGCGTTGTAGCCCTCGCGTGCGAACGTCGCCAGATCCACGATGGTGATGTCGGCTTCCGGCCACGGTGTGCCGGGCCGGTCGAACATTTCGCCATCGATCCCCTGGCAGAACATGTCCATCGCATCCGCCATCTCCAGAAGGCGCGTGCAGCGCGTTTCAGGCAGCGTGGAATCCCGGCCGCGTTCGCGCAGGGCATCACGCACATCGCGGGTCAACACCGTGCGTTTCTCCGATACGCGACGCTGCGCGGCGTCAAGGATGCACTGGCGGATCAGGCTGCGGTCGGCGCGGGTCATGCGCGCTTCCTCTTTGTCCTCTCCGCCAGTGATCATGAGCCGCGCGGTGATCTCCAGTTCGCCAAGCACGTCGCGCTGTTCGTCACCGTCTGCGGCTTCTTCCTCCACCGACTCTTCATCCAGTGCATCGGCATCAAGCGTCTGCACCTGGCCGGGCGTGTCGACCAGACGCCAGGCATCGGCAAACGGTGCGAGGCTCACGCCAGCGCCGGGCGACAGCTTGACGCGATGCACGGTGAGGCCCAACCGCACCGCAAAGTCACCGAACAGCCCGAAGCTGTTACCGGCTTCCACGATGAACATCCGCGGACGATAGATCGCGGTCACCTGGTTGAGGATGTTGTTCAGTGTCGCGCTCTTGCCCGAGCCGGTGGGACCGAACAGGAACAGATGCGCATTCATTTGCCGATCCAGCCTGTTTAGTGGATCGAACGTGACGGTGCCGCCGCCGCGGTTGAAAAACGTGATGCCTGGATGACCGGTCCCCTGGCTGCGCCCCCACACCGGGGCCAGATTGGCTGCATGCTGGGCAAACATGAGTTGGGTGTACCACTGCCGTTTGTCCTTGCCGGGGTCGTAAACGCAAGGAAGCCAGCGCAGGTAACTGTTGAGGGGGGCGACTTCGTCCTCTTCGCGCACCGGCTGCAAGCCGGCGTTGAGCAGGACATTGCCGAGCTGGAGCCCGCGCCTGTCGAGATCCGCGAGGTCGCGGCCGCGCAGGTAGAACGCCAGCGAGGCGCGGTAAAGCTTGTGCGAACTGCCGATCAGACCGCGCGCCTGCAGCACATCCTTGAGGGCCTGTTCTGAAGCCAGTGTTTCGCCGACCGCTTTTTTCGCCAGATGGTTCAGATGGGCTTCGAGAATGTCCTGGGGCGTGATGACCAGGGTGAGGCACATGGTCGTGTCCTCGGGCATCTGGTCGAACAGAGCATTGATGGCGTCGCCGCCTTTGCGGGTTTCACCTGTGAGGTGGCCTGTCATCGGTGGCGTGCGCAGGCGATCGAGGACGATGGTGCGGTGAGGCATGCCATCGAAGTACCAGAGACCGTTTTCGACATCGGATCTCGGCTGGCCGAAAAACAGCCGTTGCGTGAAGTCAGTGCCGCTGGCAAGCTCCAGTTCGCCATCTTCAGTCTCTTCAGGATAGGAAGCCAGGCGATAGAATCGCTCGCGGTCTTCCTCTGTCGGACCCAACAGGGCCGGCCCTGGATTGAACCAGGGCAACAGCCAGGCATGGATATCGGCGGCGTCGAGGCGGCGCGCCTGAACACCTGCATTGGCAAGGCCTCCGGCCAGGCGTTCGCAGACAACGTTCAGCGCCTGTTCGGGCGACTGCCCGCGTCGGGCGGGCGCATTCCCGACGCGCCGGTAGACGACCAGCCGCACACGCCGGGTCTGCCCGCGCCACGGCAGGCGGGTGACCGTGCGGTCCTCGAACAGCCCTCCCTGCCTGGAAACAGCGCGCAGATGGTGGCCGAAGAAGCGGAGGTAGAACTCCGTGAACTGGCTTTCCCTCGCACGAGGCTGAAGGTAGTTCGCCAGGGTGGAGAGATAGCGGTTCCAGTCAGCATCATCCTGGGCATACAGCTGAACAACCCAGGGCGATTCATCCAGTTCATCGAAACTGTCCTGAATTGCGTTCTCCAGAGCATCCCGGATCTGTGCCAGCCAGGATGCTTCCCGGCCTTCGGTGCCGACGGGCATCAGCTCGAAGAATGCGGCGACAGAAACCCCGTCCTCCAGCAGCATGCACCGCGATTCCGGCAGATATTCCACCCAGGGCAGAAGGTCAGCAAAAGACGGTGAAACGTCATACAGGGCCTGCTCGTCGGCCAGCGTCGCTGGCCGGTGTCTGGTACCGTGTGGCTTGCCGGGTTCGGGAATTCCGTGTGCCTGCAAATCTGCGAGATAGCGCTCCCATGCGTCAGATGGTGTCTCTGGTGGGGAGCCGGTCTCGGTATCTGCCGGCGCGGCGCGGCGCTTCAGGAACGGCCAGTCCATCAGTAATCCTCGGTCCGTTCGCCCGGCATGGCGTATTGCACCCGCTGGTAGAGGGGAAAGACGGTGGAGTAGCCGGGGACAGGCACCGGATCGGTGCCCGCGAGATGGGGAAACACGTACATAACGAGGTCCGGGTTCGGCAGTCGCTGAAACTGTCGATAGATCTCGTTCTGCGCCGTGCGGGTATAGCTGGCGTTGACCGCAGGCGCTGCCTTCACATCGACTTCGGTCAGGGAGCGACGGAGCGATTGCCTGGCGTCGAGCAGCTGACGCGCGGTCTGGCCACCACGGGCATTGCCGCCGGTTTCCTCGGTCCAGATGTCCATCATGGTCTGTCCATCATGGGGAAGCAGTTTTTCCTTGCTGGTCGAGCAGCCGCCGAGCGACACGGCGATGACCAGCACCGCCAGGCCGTTAATCCAGATCCTGTGCATCAGAAGCACCTCCGAGACGATGATCGACCTTGCGCCCCTTCGGGTCGTAATCGATGGTGAGGGGGTGTTCGAGATGAACCGCAACCCTGGCGCCGGGCTTGACGTACACCGCCGCGAACGCCTGGCCATAGAGCTTGTTTACCCACTGCGACATGTCCTGCACGCCACCAGCGAGGATGCGACCCATCGCTTCGTTGCCGGAAATGCCGACCGTGCCCAGCGAGCCGTTGTTGTTGGCGACCACGGCCACGCTGCCGTTGTCGGATTTGATCAGCGAAGCAGCACCTGCCCCGGCAGCGGTGATCAGGGCCTGGGTGCCAAGATATTGCTGGGCATTGCTGCGCCGTTCCCCGCTGACGCAAGGGATGCCGTAGGGATCGCTGATCCAGCCGAGGCCGTCCTGCGTGCTGCTTCCATTGCCGTTGCCATTGCTGTTCTGCTGGCGGTTGCCGCCACGCTCACCGTCTTCCGGCACGGTGCGGATGGTGCCGTCGTGGAACACCAACGTGACCGAGCGGATTTGCCCACGCACACAAGAGAGCGTCCAGTCGCCTGAGGCTGTGCCGCTGACGACGGCGCCGGCGACATCGGGAAGGTCGATCCCATTGGCGGTGAGATTGTCAGGCCCGATCAGGACTTTGAACGGGTACGGATCGTTGACGGTTCCGTCGATCGGGACACGCCCGATCAGCGCCGTCATTGAAATCGAGCCCATCAGCGTTGCGTTGGTCGGAACGGTATAGACCGGCCTGGCGCTGGAAACACCAGCCGCCTTGCTGCCTGCGTCGACGACCGTATCCCGGGTGGTGTCCAGCGTTTTCTGGGCCGGACCGAAGCTGTTCGGGAACGTGAAGCTCCCGACAGTGCCAGGGCTACGGCTCTTGCCGTCACTCCGCGCATCTTCTGGCTCGATCCAGCGTATGCCATCGTCTCCGGGCCCGGCGCCGTCACCGGGTTCAAGGCCAAGCCCGACCGGCAGATCGGCGTGGCCGGCCTTGCTGCTCAGGCTTTCGAACTGACGTTGCAGGTCCTGCAGGAGGCCCTGCGTTTGCTGTCGTTCGCTGGCGACCTGCTCGCGGTCGTTCTTCAACTGGTTGCGCTCGGTTTCCAGCGCACTCTGGATGCGGCGATCGATCGTGCCCTCGCGCTGGCGCAGTCGCTCGTTCTCTGCCTTCTGGGTCCGATTGTCGGCCACCGCGCCCTGTAATTCGGTACGCAACTGTTTGACTTGGCCGACCAGGGTTGCCACCATGTCCCGCGGCGTATCGCCCTCGATGCCAAGCGCCCTGGCTTCTTCCGGCGTGAGCTGTGTACCGGCCTCCCGGGTGGACTGGGTGCCTCCGCCAGAAAACAGCTTCACGCCGACGAATACCAGCAGCAGCGCCATCGGGATCATCAGCCATTTGAGCAGGCCATTACCTTTCATGACGGCCTCCATTCTTGCGTGCCGGTGTTTTGGGTTCGGGCAGGTTCAGTGCCGCATTGACCTGGCTGACCGTTGGCAACAGCGATTCAGCCAGTCCGTGTCCCTTCGTCACCAGATAAACGACCGAGGTGTCATCCGGCGTTCCGGCGGGCCCCAGCGTGTTGTGCTGGAATGCCCCCGTCATGAAATCGCCTTGCAGATCGCGCGGGTCGAGAGAGAGCCAGCGTTTCGAGGTATTGGTCAGACGCACGGCGGTAACCCACAGGCCATCGAGCCGCCAGGAAGCGAGCGCCCGGGTACGTACCGGCAGAGTCGGCAGCAGTGTGTCCAGCGGCAGAGTGCGTTTGAGATTGACGCGTGTGATGCCGGATACCGGCTCGACGGTGCGCAGCGGTGCATAAAGGTTCTGGGCGGCATAGCGTGTCAGCACCACGGGCACGGGTGTTTCGCGCGCCGTACGGGATACCGCCTCCTCAGCGCCACTTGGGTCGGCTTTTGCCGCTGCAGCCAGGTCGCCGTAGCGGGTTGGCGCACCTTCGGCTTCCACGATACGAACCGACTCCAGCAGCGATTGCCCTGCCGGTGCAGGTTCGGCGGCAATATCCAGCAGGATCAACGCGCCGCTATCGGCGTCCTGCAACTGCAGCCGGGTCGGCTCGATCGGCTCGCTGGCGCGCAGATAGATCGCGCCTCCGGCGCTCTGGACACGCAGGCGTCCGGCAAGCGATGCGGGGACGCCCACGCGGACGTTCCGGTCGATGAAGACGACGCGTTCCTGATCCACATGCAGCGACACAGCCAGAGGAAGCCGCTCCCAGCGCAGGATTTCCAGTGCCTGGACCGTGGTCGGCAAGCTCGCGGCCACCAGCACACCGAGGATATAGAGGACGTGTTTCATGGCTTGTCTCCCAAAGCGCCGCCGGGGCCACCGGGTGTCGCGTCGGTCGGGGTCACGGGGTCGGGGTTGGTGATGCGCTGCGGCGCTGCGCTGTAGCAGTCGATTGCCAGGCCGAACGGGTTGTGCTCGGGATCGACATCCGAGCGCACGACCTTGAGGGGGTATCGCACCAGGGCGCGCTTGACCTGTTCTGCGCCGTAGTATTCGTCCGCCGTGACATCCAGCGTGACGATCCAGTCACGGTCAGAGACCGCCTTGACCCGCAACGCGGGATCTTCACCGTAACCCCGGCCGGGGATCTCGTAGATGCCGCGCACCCGCTGACGCAGTTCGCCAGCCGTGCGACGGTACTCGTAGTCGTGACGAAGGAAGCTCTGGCAGGACGGCGTGAAATACGCCGACAGCACATGGATATTGCGGGCATAGTCGTCATCGCCATTGACGGGCCAGCGCTGGAGTTGCTGCCAGATATAAAACGAGAACGAGTAGACCGACTCGGGCGGTACTTCCCACCATTTCCTGGTGCTGCCCGAGCGCAGGTCCGGTGGCACATGAATGGTCAGATCTCTGGGGGCATTCCACCAGCCGATCCCCATCACCAGAGCCACGAGGAGCAAAGCGCCCGCGCCCAGGCGCAGGGTCCTGATATGCCCCTGCAGGTGCGTGATCTCATTCCTGAACCGGCTCACAAGGCGATCCTCCGTCGCGTGGTCCAGTAGCCCGAACGGGTCACCAGTTCACGGCCGCCGACGAACCGGGCCAGACCCGAATGACGTCGTGCGATCCACCACTGGATTTGCCGGTACAACCAGGTGTCGGGGCGGCCACGCTTCTGACGGCGCAGCATGCCGCCGCCGGCGAAAACGCCGGCAGCGATGCCAAGCACGATCGCGGTGGGAGCGATGGCGATCATCGAGAATGCGATTGCCATCGGGATGCCCACCGTCAGGCCAGCCGCGCCCGACAGGCCTGCGCACACCCACAATTCATCCGCTGTGAGGCCGCGGACGACAACGGGATGGCGGTTGAGGCGATGTGGCAGAAAGGCCACCGTTCCGTCGGGCCGGAGGTTCTGATGCTCAGGCATGCTCGTACCTCACAGCACGCCAGTGGCTTCGGTGAGCAGCCAGATGCCGACGACGAGGAGGACGGCGCCTACCGCGACGGTCAGGCCGAACTGTCCCCAGGTTTTGCGGCCCGTGTGGATTTCGGCATAAGTGCCATAGGCGTGGTAGCACACGCCCACGAACATCGATGCAACCACCAGCAAGGCGATCAGCATCACGATGTCATAGCCGTAGTTGCGCAGCGTATCCATGATGCCCGAGCCCGTGCCGCGCGACGGGTCTTCAATTGTTGGCAGGCCCTGGGCCTGGGCGAGCGAACTCAGCATGGTCATCGCCGGCAGGGAGGCCAGGGCGCGATGCATGCGGAGCGGAAGGGATGGGAAGCCGGATTCATGATGTGAGCCTTTGCGTTACGAGAGGAGGAAAAAAGTCAGCACGACGTACATCGCGATAAAACGCACAGCGACGCCAAGGAACTGACGCTGGGAAATCCGCTGTTCCGACCAGCCGACATAGGCGGTACGCAGCGCCCACACGCCCCACAGCAGCAGGACAGCGAACACGGCGCCGACCAGCACGGTGGAAACGGCGGATGGAGTGAAGCCGCCGTTCGCCTGGAAGGCGGTAAGCTGGCTGGCATTCATTTCGGTGCCTCCTGTCCGGAGTCCTGGCGGTATTCGCCCTGCAACGTCGTGGGGTCTCGCGGCTGGGCGCGCTGTGGCGTCAGGTAGTCGTTGATGCCTGTCCGCATGCGCTGCAGGTCAGCCGTGAGGCGCGTGTAGTCGAAGTGATAGCGGGTGCGCTCCTGCGAAGCGGTCGCAGCGGATTGCCTGGCAAGGCGATCGAGCAGGTCCAACTGGCGAACGGCTGCCGCCAGGTGCTTTTTTTCATTGCTGTCGTCGGCCGCTGTTGCGGGCAGAGCCGTCGACAGGCAGACAAGCAGCAGCGCGGCGAGCGAGCTGCGCCATGCCAGTGCCGAACGGTAGGACCGTGCCATCGTGCGTTCCCCATTGATGCGTAATGGCCTGATGCTGCGGCGGCGAGCGCATGAAAGCCGCAAACAATGGGAACTGGCACCTCTCCATATTCTTAGGGGACCGCGGAATACCTCCTGCCAGGCCACCGCATCACGCAAGGGATCGTGTGCCTTGCCGAATGAGCAGGAAATACCGGTCCTGCCGAGTGGTATCCGATGGAGACGCTAAAGCAGGGATTTTGTTTTGTTGGGACTGATTATTGGCAGTCTGCCAAACGAATGTAATAACCCTCCTCATGAAAAAGGAAAAACGAGTTAACCGCTCCATTGAGAGTGATGTGGATATGCCGCTGACTGGGTTGTGACGTCGCGCTTACGCGCAGGCGCCGTCGGATTTATCAGGACTCGCTGGCCGAGCGAACGGGCGTATCCGTGTCTACCGTCCGATGCATGGAAAAAAGCGATGTGCGGGTGTCTATCCAATTCTTTGCCCGCACCCCGCATGTCTTCGTTGAGATCCAGGCGTTGGCTGACCTGAAGATACGGCGGGTGGTGACATTAGTCTGACGTTGATGGACGAAAATCTGCCTAAGCGCGTGCGTAGCAAACTTGTTGCGAGGGATCGGTCAGCCAAAAATCATCCGTCTGATCAGCTGTACCCGGGTCATCGCCATCATAGGCCCCGATTTTATCCGTACCACCTGGCCATCCCCCCTCCTTACGGAAGGGAGGCCCTTCACAAAACTAAGGCTGAGCGGCATTCAATGGTTCAGGATATTGAAACCCGTAAAGGCTGAGCAGCGTTACCGGGTTCATGAACCGTCTTCTGCAGGACGTGAGGCGGTCCCGCTTGCTTTCCTCATCGCGTGGCTGTACTGCCAGGTGGAAACCAGACATACCAGTAAAACAGGTATCATCATCAGACCCAGCAGTTTCCAGCCCAGCAAGGCCAGCATCACGCCCGCTCCGGATGTGGCTATCGCGGAGAAAACAAAGCGGCTGGTTTCGGCCAGGCCCTGCGCTTTTTTTCGCTCATTATCACGGTAGGACAGACTGAGCAGCGTCGAGCCGCCAACAAACATAAAGTTCCATCCGATCCCTACCAGAAGCAGACTTAAGCTGTATGCCAGCATCGTTTCCCCGGTCAGGTTTATCACGACAGCGGATATGTTGAGCGCAATCCCCGCGTACAGCAGAACGGTGAGCCCCAGTTTTCGTATCAGGAGGCCGGTAAACAGTGAAGGGACATACATTCCCAGCAGATGCAGCTGAATGACCAGTGCACCATCATTCATCGAGTGGTGGTGCGTAACGGAGAGCGGGGCCGCCGTCATCAGAAAAAGCATAACGAAGGAGCCAATAACCAGGTGAAACCAGGCCGTACGATAATCCGGACGTTTCATTAATTCCCGACTGGTTGGCGATACTCCCGGGATCGCCCGGGTGTCCGGGGAGGGGATGTCTCTTTTTGAACGTTCGAGGAACAGAGCCAGGTTAAGCGCAGACAGAATCCCCAGTCCCGCCACAACGAGATAAACACCGGCAAAGCGAGGGAGACCGGGGATATCCCGTGCAACAATCGTCAGCAACGGCCCCAGGATAGCTGCCACAACGCCGCCAATCATGACCAGGGAGATTGACTGACCCTTCACTTCCGGTGGGGAGTGATCGGCAGCAACCAGACGATAGTACTGGCTGAAAGCCTGATAGACACCTACGAGAAAGCAGCCGGTACAAAAAAGTAAAAAACTGCCCTTCAGCACAGCGAGAAAAGACAATAATCCGCCCGCGGTACCGCATAAGGAGCCCAGAATAAACGCGAGTTTTTCGTTTCCCCGACCAATCATGCCGGCCGCAAACAGACTCGAGAACGCGCCGGCGACCGTGATAAGAGCAAACGGAACCGTCGCCAGTTGATCAGATGGCGCCAGCTGATAGCCCACCAGGGTGGCAATAGTCAGATCAACAGACACGGCACAGGTAAAAAACAGATTACTGACTGCAAGGATAACGGGGATCCTGCCAGGTATATATCGCATAGTGTCCTCCTACAGGGATGAGCTTAACGACAGTAAAGCGAAAGAATCATCGGTTAAACGCTGCGTTAACTGTTCCAGGCTGATGCCGGGAGGGACAAAAAAAAGGGGGGAAGGCTCACGTCCGGACGGACTGACTCCGGTATACCCGGCTGCGCGAACCTCTCTTTCCAGACGTACATCCAGCAGAAACCCGTTTTGTGTGGGTTCCAGAACAGCCACACCATGCCAGGGAACCCGGGAGGATGAAGGTGATATCTGTACAGAGTAATGCCCGTGTTTCTCATCTTTACGGTGTATCGACATACGCAAGGTGTCCGGGAGAAGGGAACGCACGTCATCGAACCCGGTCGTATTTTTACCTGCAGTATTGGTTTCATAAGCTGCAACGTACTTGGCAACCGCCTGCAGAACCCTGTTCAGGATCACCCGTCTTAATAACTCTCCGTCTTCTTTCTGAGGGGTATAGATATTATTCATGAACTGACAGTAAAACTCGCCGTACTCAAGCGACTGCTCCCGGGCATACGTTTCAAGGAGAGGGTAGGGTAGTGCAAAGAGAAGCGGTTCAAACAACTGCTGAAGGCGGGGATCCTGCTCACGCAAAGTCGCAAGAAAAGCCGCCCTTCCTTCTGCCTGGTACAACCCTTCAGAATCACTGACACACGCCATCAAAGCATTAAGTTTGGTGGTGTATTCAAGATCATTAAAATACCGGGTTTTCCATGATAAATTATTCTGGATATCTTCGTAACGGATAAGTGACAGTAACTGATTGTCCATATTGACGGTATCCATAAAAGCCAGAAGATCGTCGCGATAGTCCCGTATCATCTTTCTGTCAAGCATATCGAAGCACGGGTAGCGATATTCATCCTGAATAGCATAAATATGTACCGGAATAATATCTGCCTGCATCCAGTGCCTGAATTGTACAGGGGACATTTCAGCATCAGAAAGCAGAAGTAAAAATGAGGAGAGATGTTCCGGGTATTCATAATTCAGGCATGTGTCATTCTGCAGTATTGAGCGGATGAATTTTCGCCGGCGTATGTATTCCTTCCCGGAAAATTTATGTCTCAAATCCTCTTCAATAAGAGTCATGGCCTCTCCGCGTTTACCGGATGAACGTTCTCCGGCTTGCCGTAACAATGCCCAGGGATCAGTACCCTGGGCTTTAAGTGTTTCGGAGACGGAATGAGCCAGATTAAACAGACTGAGCTGGACCTGTCGGCAGCTGTCAGCTAGGGCATAGAGTATACTTAGGGTGAAGTACTCTCCCAGGTCCGGTAATAAAGAGTCATGTTTCAGTGGCGACGGTGTCCGGAAAGGTAACAACAAAATGGAGAAAGTTACCCTACCGGATGAGTCAGTCTGAATATCTGCCACCCGTTGCGCGCGAGCCTGTGCACTGAGAGTCCCTCTTCTGATTAACCGGGATGACATGACTTCTGTAATAATTTCTCGAAAATCACAGGGATTGTCCTGACCTACCCGCGAGAGATTCCTCAGTGTATTATTTGAGATCCTGTCTGTCAGTTGTTTAATCAGAAGCCCATATTTATTACGTATCCATTCTTCAATTATTACGCAAGGGATAATATGGTTTTCTTTTGACGGGATGTGTTCAGGGAGTGTCTGCAGTATGCCAAATGTTGAAGCAGTTTCATCAGTGTGATATTCGTCATGACTGGTCGTGAAATGACTTAATACAGGTTCCATATTTATAACCTCTCCATTGTGGGAGGAATAAATAAAGCAAAAATGGTGCCATAAAAAAACCGACTTTGGCCTGTTGTTCCAGGAACTCTTGCACCGTCCGGGAGCAAATTTATCATTCCTTGGTGCAACGTGTTTAATTTCCTTTGGTTATTATTGATTGTGGAATAGATAAATTGTTTGCTGGCGTAACTTTTAATTTAAAAAAATAAAGGGAAAGGAGACCCCACTACTGTCATGCCATAAAGTTCAACAGTAATAAAATGTATGCGAGGTCAAACTGGCTAACCTGTTATTATCTTTTCCACGCGGTCCAGCCTGAGCCTGACATCAGAGAACAATAATACAGGATTTAATTGGTCACTTGGGGTTTTCGACGTTTCGGTCAAAAAGAAAGATATCAGTGCATGTTTTGCATATGCCTAAACGGCCTCTGGTCTGGAGGACAACTTCAGAAACGTCTCCATTTTCAAAAACGGCAATAACCGCAACATCCATTTTCCGCACAATCTGGAATTTGAGGGCATCAGCGAGCTGGAGATGGCGCGGAAAGGGAACAGCGTTATCGACTGGGTGTATTCGCCAGCATTCTGTGCTGAAGCCCTGCAATGGCAAGGCTGGCGGTAGTTCATGATTATCATCACAGTTCCTTCACACGGAGCTTGAACCTGCAGTTGCGGTTGGTTATAACATCAACCTGGACGTTATCAGATAACCCTGAGCGAAACCTGATTGCGTTGAAGCTACAACAGCTTCAACGCAATCAGGTTTTTTTTTGTCTTGTCATGATGCCGTGGGCCGGAATATCGGGACTGGCGCTGTACTCGGATTGCAGATTACAGGCAACGGGGAGGTGCTCTGAATGTTATGGATGCGTGGTCCATGTGATAAATTTGTAAAAAAGGTCACGTAGAAAGATGGCTGCAATGATAGTAGGTAAAATACTCAGCAATAATGCGGTCCTGCTCACCAACGCAAAGCACGAAGAGGTGGTGGCGATCGGGCGCGGTATTGGTTTTGGCAAAAAACCGGGCGATAGCGTAGACGCCAGCGAAATTGAGAGCCAGTTCGTGAAAAAATCCGAGGGGCTGGCGGATGTCTTTTCGCAACTGCTGGCTGAGATCCCGCCGGCGCACCTGGCCATCACGCAGCGCATCATCAATCTGGCGCAGCAACGGCTGGCGATTACCGTACAGGACACGCTGTTTCTGGCGCTCAGCGATCATATTAATTTCGCCATTCAGCGCCAGACTAACGGGCTGGTGATCAAGAACTTTTTGCTGTGGGATATTAAACGCTTTTATGCCGAAGAGTTTGCCGTCGGGCTGGAAGCGCTGGGGCTAATCGAGCAGGCACTGAGTATCTCTTTGCCGCAGGATGAAGCCGGATTTATTGCTTTGCATCTGGCTAATGCAAAAAATAACAGCGATATGCAAAGCACCATGCACAGCGCCACCATCATTAAGGATGTACTGAGTATCCTGCAGTACGATCTGAAGCTGATCTATGATGAAGAGTCGCTGGATTACCAGCGTTTTGTCACGCATCTGAAATTTTTCGCCCTGCGGCTGCTGAACCGAAAAAACGTGACGCACGACGACGACAGCATCTACCAGGGCATCACTGAAATGATGCCGACAGCCTGGGCCTGTGCGAAGAAAATCTGTCACTACGTGGATAAAAACTATGGCTGCCAGCTCACCACCGATGAGGTGATGTTTCTGACCATCCATATTAATCGCCTTCGCGGCGGTTAATGCGACTATCAGGTCGCACTCCAGGGCGTAACTGAACCCATCAGGCGAAACCTGCTTCAGCACCGACATGCGACGATGCCGGTGTTAAGCAGGTTTTTTTCATGCCTCCGCTGAGAGCGCAGGTGAATTGACGATAGAAGGAAAGAGTAAGGATGAACAGGGTATTCCCGGAAGGATTTTTGTGGGGCGGTTCGGTGGCGGCTAACCAGGTAGAGGGGGCGTGGAACGAAGCGGGTAAAGGGGTTTCCACCTCCGATTTGCAGCCGCAGGGCATCCACGGTGAGGTGGTGGAGCGCGATGGCGCCAGTAGTGGCGTGAAAGATGTGGCTATCGATTTTTATCACCGCTATCCGGAGGATGTGAAGCTGTTCGCTGAAATGGGGTTCAAAGTACTGCGTACTTCCATCGCCTGGACGCGAATCTATCCCGAGGGCGATGAAACTCAGCCGAATGAAGCGGGGCTGGCGTTTTACGACCGTTTGTTCGATGAAATGGCGCGCTACGGTATTCAGCCGCTGATCACCTTGTCCCACTATGAAATGCCGTACGGCCTGGTGAAGAAATACGACGGCTGGGGCGGTCGAGAAGTGATTGCGCTGTTTGAGCGCTATGCGCGTACGGTGTTTACCCGCTATCGCAATAAAGTGAAGTACTGGCTGACCTTCAATGAGATCAATATGGCGCTGCATGCCCCGTTTACCGGCGTCGGGCTGACGGGTGACAGAAGCAAGCAGGAGATCTACCAGGCGATTCATCATCAGCTGGTTGCCAGCGCCCGCGCGGTGAAGGCCTGCCATGAGATTATCCCGGATGCTAAAATCGGCAACATGCTGCTGGGAGGCGTTCGCTATCCGATTACCTGCAAACCGGAGGACGTTCTGAAGGCGCAAAGCGCGAATCGGGAGTGGTTGTTCTTTGGCGACGTTCAGGCCCGGGGAGCCTACCCTGCGTGGATCCAGCGTTTCTTCCGCGAAAACGATATCGCGCTGAATGTCACCACGCAGGATGCGGCCGATCTGAAAGAGACGGTGGATTTCATCTCTTTCAGCTACTACATGAGCGGCTGCGCGGCGGCGCAACCGGCGCTGTATCAAAGTTCGCGTGCCAACATCATGCGTATGATCCCCAATCCCCATTTACAAAGTTCCGAGTGGGGCTGGCAGATTGACCCGCAGGGGCTGCGCTTCCTGCTTAATGAACTGCACGATCGCTACCAGAAACCGCTGTTTATCGTTGAAAACGGCCTCGGTGCGAAAGACGTTCCGGCGGAAGACTGCTCGATTCAGGACGATTACCGCATCCAGTATCTACAGGCGCATCTGGTGCAGGTCAGAGAGGCCATCGAAGACGGCGTTGAGCTGTTAGGGTACACCAGCTGGGGACCGATCGACCTGGTCAGCGCCGGTACCGCGCAGATGTCCAAACGGTATGGTTTTATCTACGTTGATCGTGATGATGAAGGTAACGGTACGCTGGAGCGCCGCCGTAAAAAAAGCTTCTTCTGGTATCGCGATGTGATCGGCAGCAACGGCGCCAGCCTGCACGATCCAGTCTGATAGCCGCATGGCAGTACGCCCGGGCACACCCTGTGCGCCGGGCGTACTGCGGTTATGGCGTTACCGTAACGATGGCGCGGCGATAAGCGAACAGCGATGGCTTGCCGTCATCCTGCACCTGCAGGATGATATGGAACGGCGTTGGTGTTTTCACCGCAGGGGCGGTAAAGCTCAGTTCCTCGCGTTGGTTATTTTCCAGCTTTAGATCCGGGCCGAAGTGGATGTTCATGGTGGTAGCCGTTGGCTCTTTATACTGCCACCAGTGGTAGCTGAGGTGGTTGTTATCGACATCGCGCGACCCCCGCGCTGACAGCTTCACCTCCTCGCCCGCTTTCACCTGTAGCTCCACGATCCCCTGACCCGGCTCTCCGTTAAGGACCAGTTGCGGATTATGGTTGGCCATTTTCACGTCGGGAGTCACGCTCCACTGCATGCGTGCGGCAAAATCATTCTGGTACGCTTCGCGCCAGCGCCAGATGGTTGCGCTGGCGGTGCGGCGACTTTTTCCGTCAATGCCCGTTACCGTATCGGAGGTGCTCGTACGCAGCCCGCTGCGGCTGTCGGGCGTTACCGCAGCATAACGCCCGCCCCAGCCACCATATTCCGGGTGCTCCGGGGTGTTAAGTCCGTTCTGCAACAGGTAGAGGAACGAAGGGGTATCGCCTTCCATCGTGTATTCAATAGCCGGATAGGCCGCACCCAGCGGGCCCTGATTACGGATATGCTGATCGAGCCAGCTATTGTTTACCTGGCTCATATCTCCGCCCTCGGCAAAGCGCGATGACATACCGCTCCAGGTGGCGATGAAGTAGTCATTCCAGGCGTGAATGCTGGTGATATAGCGCAGCGCGGGGAACTGTGCGCGGATCCACTCGCCGGTATTATCCTGATCGGAAATCGCATAAACGCGGATTTTGCTGACGAACGCCTCAACCTCTTGCGCACTGCGCGTGGCACGCACATCGTATAGCGCCTGCGCGAGGTCCACCGCGCCGCCCCAGACATTGATCCACAGCGGGCGTGTATCCTGTTTATCTACAGACTGAATAATCAGCGCCGAGGCGGCGGTGGATTTTCCCGCGCCGACATAATCCATACCGTAGCCCGCGCGCCCGGCACGCACCACCGACCGCAGCGCGGCCGCACTCGGGTAGCCCTCCGCATGCCGGCGCAGATTGGGAAGAGCGAGTTCATACGCGTCAATGCGTTTGAGCATCATGTCAGGGTTAACCCGATCCCGCAGCCAGGTGGAGGTCGTGGCAATCAGCCCCTCAACGTGAAATTCATTGCTGTAAACCAGGAAGCGTACCAGCGACTGCGAGTCGTCTGGCTCATTGCCAATGTCGGATAAAATCAGAATACGCGTTTTCTCCTGCTCCGCCTGTGCCGGTACGGCGAAAGCGGAGATGCTGGTCAGGGTGCAGGCGAGTAGCGCGCTGAGTTTTCGGTTTAATGAGGGCATAGTATTTTCTCTGATGGGGATCGCCAAAAACAAAAAAACCTGCTTTCCGTTGCCGGGTGGGTAGCAACGGAAAGCAGGTTTCGCCGATAAATCATGTAACGTCCTGAGGGCGTAGTTATAAGAACTGGGGGGAAGCATGTGCAATCACTATTGTTAATAAATGTGATGCAGACACTGTATTTAACGCTTTGCTTCCGGCACCAGAATGAAAATTTAGTGATAATTTTCACAAAATTGAAAATGTCAGTGGCGTTTCCTCGCCAGTATTGTTAAAAGGAAAGCGTTCTTCAGGACGTGACCAGAATTCTCTGGGCGAGACCTGGGTAAAACAGTGTGTTTCTCACACTATTTTATCCAGGTTTTTTTTTTGCTTTTTTTCCTGCTGGCCAGCGGATACAGGCAACAATCACATAATGCACTGGCAATTACTGTCGTATGTAAAACGGGAATTATCATTATGAATACAGAAGTGCTGGCAGGAAATATTCTTAAGCTGGTGGGGGGAGAGGGCAACGTTGCCACGCTGGTGCATTGCGCCACGCGGCTGCGCTTTAAAATTATCGACAACAGTAAGGTTAACCAGTCGGAGCTGGAAGCGCTGGACGGAGTCATCACCGTGGTTAAAGGCTCCGGCCAACTGCAGGTTGTTATCGGTAACCGTGTGCCGGACGTGTTTCGCGCCATTGGCGCGATCTCCGGGTTGCTGGACGATAATAAAAGCAAAACGGCTGCGCCGGAGCAGAAAAACAGCGCTTCGCTGCTGGGGAGACTGATCGATCTAGTCTCGGGGATTTTTACTCCACTGCTGGGAGCAATGGCTGCCGCCGGGGTATTAAAAGGCGCGCTGGCGATTATACTGGCGGCAGGCTGGATGACCAGCGCAGAAACCACCTATATTATTTTACATGCGGCATCCGACAGCCTGTTTTATTTCCTGCCGATGCTGCTGGCGATTACTTCAGCACGTAAATTTGAAACCAATATTTTTGTCGCGGTCTCGATTGCCGGGGCGTTGATTTATCCCAGCATTCAACAGTTATTCACAGCGGGCAATCCAGTGACCTTCTTCGGCCTGCCGGTAATGATGATGAAATATACCGGCACGGTAATCCCGATTATTTTCAGCGTCTGGCTAATGTCGATCTTTGAACGTTTCCTTAACCGTCATATTCACGAAAGCGTGCGTAATATTCTGACACCGTTCTTCCTGCTCACACTGATGGTGCCGCTGACGTTAATGACCATCGGGCCTGTTGGCGTCTCGGTGAGTGAGGCTGTTGCTTTGCTGTTTGTCACCATTTATAGCGTAAACCCAATTATTGCCAGTGCGCTGATGGCTGCGGCCTGGCAGGTGTTGGTGATCTTCGGTGTGCACTGGGGCTTCGTGACGGTATTTATCAATGACATCTCGGTGATGGGCCACAGCTACCTGAAGGCGGCGTCCAGTCCGTCGGTATTTGCTCAGTCCGGCGCGCTGCTGGCCGTGATGCTGCGCACCAAAGATAAAAAGCTGAAAGCGCTGGCGGGAAGTAGCTTTATAGCCTCGTTATTCGGCATCACCGAACCGGGCGTTTATGGTGTAACCCTGAAGCTGAAAAAGCCATTTATATGTGCGGTAATCGCCGCGGGATTCGGCGGCGCCATCGTGGGTTATGCCAAAAGCTCGGCGATTTCCATGGGGATGCCGGGTCTGCTGACCCTGCCTATCTTCTACGGCGAAGGCTTTATCGGCTTTATTATCGGCTGCATCGTGGCATTTGCCAGCAGTCTGGTACTGACGCTGCTGGTTGGATTTGATGACCCTGCGCTGCAATCCGCACCGCAGCCCGCACCAGGGGAAAAACGTACCGTGATCGCTAAAGCAACGGCGGCGGCAAACGTAACGCAGGTGGTGGATGAGCAGATTGGTGCGCCGATTTCTGGCAAGGTGATCCCGTTGACGGCGGTAGATGACAAAGTCTTCTCATCCGGCACTGTCGGGCAGGGTTTCGCCATTGTGCCGGATGAAGGTCGAGTTTATTCACCGGTAGATGGCCATATCGCCAGTACCTTCGACAGCGGTCACGCCATTGGTATTAGCTCCAACCGTGGTGCGGAGATATTGATCCACGTGGGCATTAATACTGTTCAACTGGAGGGCCAGTATTTTCAGATGCAGGTGAAAGAGGGGGATGTGGTGCAAAAAGGCCAACTCTTACTGACGTTCGATCTCGACGAAATTAAGAAGGCGGGCTATGACACGGTGACGCCTGTGATCGTGACCAATAGCGAAGCATGGCGTGAACTGCATATCAGTGATAAACCGTATTCTCGCTCTGGCGATCCGGTGATGGCGCTGTCGCTGTAAATAAATATCGATAAGGCAGTGTAAATAACGTCATTTGCGGCGAGCGTGGTTGTCGCCACAGTAAATATAACGATGTTGGCAGTTAAATTTATCTATTCCTTCAGGGCGTAACTGATTTAATTCAGGCGAGACCTGCAATCAGCGGAAATTAACTCTGCTGGCTGCGGGTCTTTTTTTTGTGTGGGGATACAATATCTAAGGGTAATGATGAAAGCGAACAAACAGAATTATAAAAAATCCATTATCGCGGCGGCTTTATTATCTTGTTATGCCGTTAGTGGCACAGCTGCAGCGCAAAAGCTCACGCTGGAGCAGCGCATGGAAATGCTGGAAGCGCAGCTTCGTGCAACTCAGCAGAAATTGCAGGCTTATGAAGATAAAGAACAGGCGCAACAGCAAACTCTCGCCGCTGCCGCTCCGGCTGTACCCGCTTCGGCTAAGGTGCTGACTGCTTCTGCTGCATCTTCTGCATCTGCC